>JAEEGL011564465.1_pt1 | contig 82462 bp, 61 predicted proteins | sample 9134231 | NCBI WGS metagenome assembly JAEEGL01 (sample SAMN16246548, study PRJNA631951) | gut metagenome | biome: gut microbiome; feature: rumen; material: fiber-attached | host: Bos | place: Iran: Karaj | collected 2018-10
CCATGGAGAGGTCCTTGAGGTGGTTGAGGCCGGAGAAGACCGACAGCTTCGTGAGCTTCGTCACGCCGGTCATCATGAGGAAGCGGATCTTCTCGGAGTTGCTCTTGAGCTTCTCGTAGAAGTCGTGGAGGACGGAGCGCGCGCGGTGGAGCGTGGGGAGGTCGTCCAGGAACTTGGCCACCGGCTCGTCGTACTCGTCGATGAGCACCACGATCTGGCCGGTGGGCGACTTCTTGGCGGCCGCCTTGATGAACTCCTCGAAGTTCGATGCGGCCTCCAGGCCATCGTCATAGCGGTGTCCCGCCTTGTCGCAGAGAGACTTGACCAGGCATGTCAGTGCTGACTCAAAGCCTTCGAAGGTCGTGCCGTTGGCGCTGGACATGGTGAAGCTGTAGACGGGATGGCGCCGCCTCTCGTCCCAGCACTCCCATGGCAATGTGTCGAGGGCGAGGCCCTTGAAGAGCTCGCGCCGCCCCTCGAACATCGCCTTCAACGTGCTGATCATCAAGGACTTGCCAAAGCGCCGCGGCCGTGAGATGAAGAGCTGCTGGTCCACGTCGTTCGCCAGCTCGTAAAGTAGACCCGTCTTGTCGACGTATTTCGCCTTCGCGTTCTGAATCAAGGTCGGAAAATCGTAGATTCCTGTTGAAAGCTGTCTTATCGCGGGCTTCTCGTCCATGTCGTGCCTCCTTGGCGTTGTCGGCCAATTGTCTAACGCCAGTCATACTATAATGCAACAAAATGAAACCTCCAGCGGAATAGAGAGGTGGGAGGAGTGGGCATGGCCATAGCCAAGAGGAACGAACGCTTCTCCATGTTCAAACATGGATACTTCCGCTTTCATGGAAAAATGCCGTTTTGGAACTATATTTTTGTTGTTAAAAAAAGGTGGTTTTGACCGAATTTTCTCTGTTTCCCTGCGTGGAGTGAAGAAAAATCGGGAAAAATCACCGAATGAAAACCGGAAAAATCACCGAATGAAATTGGGAAAAATCACCGAATTCTGATTGTGACATCAACGGAGGCCGTGACCATGGGCAGACAAGTGAAATACCGCAATCGAATTGCCGACGATATGTTGAGACTGAAGCTTTCTGCCATGGGAGCAGTGTTGGTGGAAGGGGCGAAGTGGTGCGGAAAGACCACGACATGTGAGCAGCAGGCCCGAAGCATCATCTATATGGCGGATCCGGCCATGCGTTCCGAATATCAGAAATTGGCCGAAATAGATGTCAATACGCTACTTGCAGGAAAAACACCTCGGCTGATTGATGAATGGCAGGATGCTCCGCAACTATGGGATGCCATCCGCTTTAAAATCGACCATGGTGGCGGGGATGGTCAATTTATTCTGACAGGAAGTGCGGTGCCGCCAAATACGGACAAAATCGTCCATTCAGGCACAGGACGATTTGCGCGGATAAAGATGCGTCCCATGAGCCTTTGGGAATCAGGGGAATCCTCTGGAACCGTTTCGCTATCTGCGCTTTTTTCTGAAAATCCATTTCAACCGGCTGAGGCGCGGCCGATTCCGCTTGAGGAAATGGCGTTTTTGATTTGCAGAGGGGGGTGGCCACAGACGATAGGGCGGACAGGCGAGAGGGCCCTGATTACGGCGCAGGAATACGTGGAGGGAATCATTGAAAGCGATATCTCTCGAGTTGACAATGTGTTGCGAAATCCCGACCGAACTCGGCGGATTCTACGTTCCTGCGCACGTCTCCAAGGGACGATGGCAAATGCGACCGCTATTCATAAAGATCTTGAATCCAATGAAATCCAACGTTATGATGATGACACGATTCAGGCGTATGTGAATGCCTTGAAGAAGATTTTCGTCATAGAGGATTTAGGGGCCTGGTGCCCAAGTCTCCGTGCCAAAGGCGCGATACGGACTACGGACACCCGCTTCTTCGTTGACCCTTCCATTGCGGCGGCGGCCATGGGCATTGGCCCAGGGAATTTGTTGAATGATCTGCGTTCCTTTGGCTTTTTCTTTGAGGCGTTGGCAGTCCGCGACCTCCGTGTCTATATGGATGCATTACGAGGGCATGTGGAAAAGTACCATGACAAGTCCGGACTGGAATGTGATGCTGTGCTTCATCTTCCAAATGGCAAATATGCCCTGGTTGAGATCAAACTTGGTGGTGAAACATTGGTGCAGACGGGAATGGACGCATTGGATAAGTTGGATTCGCTGATTGGCAGGAAAGGCATCCCAAAACCTTCGTTCAGAATGGTGCTGACGGCCACGGGAGGTTTCGCCTATTCCCAAAATGGAATCATCATTTGTCCTTTGAGCTGTCTGCGTTCGTGAGCCGACCGTGCCATAGCATGCATAATGCCATGTGTTTAGTTGCTAACTATCTCAAATCCAATATGTTGGAAAATTGGAATTCCAAATTTCCCCAAATGTGAAAGCTTTTTTGGGGTTACGGACGCGGGATGACATAGCACAGGACGCTGACCCACTGGCAGGCGATGCCGCCCAGAACGAACACATGCCATATGGTGTGCATGTAAGGCGTTCGGTCCATCACGTAAAAGATGCAGCCCAAGGTGTAGGCAAGACCGCCGCTGGCCAGAAGAATCAGCCCCGGTTTCGCCAGATTTGTGTAGACGGGTTTGAAGTGCAGGACAATCATCCATCCCATGACCAGGTAGATGGGCAGAGACACATATTTGACAACCTGCGGCCACACCGTCTCGATGACAATGCCGCAGACGGCCAGGGCCCATTCGATGCCGAAGATGGTCCAGCCCATGGCATCGTGTTCCATGGTCACAAAGACATATGGCGTATATGTCCCTGCGATAAGAAGATAGATGGTGCAGTGGTCAAAGATTTGGAACACCCGCTTGGCGCGGAAATTCGTCAGCAGGTGGTACATGGTGGAGCTAAAGGTCAGCAGGATGAGCGTCGCGCCGTAGATGGAGCAGCTGACCACATGCCACACATTGCCGTAGCGGCTGGCGAAGACGACCATCAGCACCAGCGCCACAATGCCCAAAATCACGCCGACAAGATGGCTGAGCCCGTTGGCCCACTCCTCGCCGCGCGTGCGGTGAAATTCCTCTTCACACAGCTTTCGGAACGCCGCATCCTTCTCTTCCGGAGTCAACTTTCGTTTTGCCATGCCAACATTCTCTAATTACCAAAATTTCCGTTTCAGTCATTGAAAGGAAGCTTTTCGCTTCGGCCCATTACTTTACTTCCCAGACAGAAAATTGCCACGCTGCAAAGTAAAATTGGCACAAGCAAGAAGATGCGGCAATGTGGGCTCCTCTTTGAGGAATTGATTCATAACATATTGATAATAAACATGATACATAAAAACGTTTAGGCGTTGACATGGACACCTGCTATGGCGCGGCCAGAGGGCTCGTTCATGTTGCGGAAGGCGGCGTCCCATTCCAATGCCTTGGCGGTGGAGCAGGCGACGGAGGCCTCATGGGGCACACAGGCCGCCGCGGACTCCGACGGGAAGAACTCCGCGAAGATGCTGCGGTAGTAGTACTCCTCTTTGGTGGAGGGCGTGTTGACAGGGAAGCGATGGGCGGCTTGGGCGAATTGGGCATCGGTGACCTCCTTTGCGGTCATGGCCTTGAGCGTGTCAATCCACGAATAGCCCACGCCATCGGAGAACTGCTCCTTCTGCCGCCAGGCGATTTCCGGGGGCAGCATGTCATGGAAGGCCTCCCGCAGAATCCACTTTTCGATGGCGGCGCCGCCGTGGCTGCCCGTCGTGGGCGGCAGAATGCGGCCGCGGCACATCTTGTCGGCGGGATTCAGGTTCATGGCCACATCGAGAAACTCCTTGTCCAGAAAGGGGACGCGGCCTTCCACGCCCCATGCGGCCAGCGCCTTGTTCGCCCGCAGACAATCGTAGAGGTGCAGTTTGCCGAGTTTGCGCACCGTCTCCTCGTGGAACTCCTTGGCATCCGGAGCTTTATGAAAATACAGATAGCCGCCGAAAATCTCGTCGGCACCCTCGCCGGAAAGCACCATCTTGATGCCCATGGCCTTGATGGCACGGGCCATGAGGAACATGGGCGTGGAGGCGCGCACGGTGGTGATGTCGTAGGTCTCCAGATGGTAGATGACGTCCGGAAGGGCATCCAGCGCCTCCTGAATGGTGAAATGGATTTCGTGGTGGACGGTGCCCAAGAACTCCGCGGCCGTCCGTGCGGCCGCCAAGTCGGGGGCCCCCTCCAGTCCCACGGCGAAGGAATGGAGGCGGGGCCACCACGCCTCCTGCGTGTCGTGGGTCTCCACCCGTTTGCGGGCGAATTTCGCCGTGATGGCCGCAATGACGGAGGAGTCCAGCCCGCCGGACAGCAGGACGCCGTAGGGGACATCGCTCATCATCTGCGCTTTGACGGCCCGCTCCAAGGCGTTGCGCAAGGCGTCAATGGAGGAAATGTTGTCCTTGACCGCCTCAAAGTTGCTCCATGGACGATGATACCACGGCTCGGGCATGGTCATGCCGCTGGCCAGCAGCTGTCCTGGAGGAAATTCCGCCAGCGTGCTGCACTGTCCTTCCAACGCCTTCAGTTCGGAGGCCACATAGTATTGGCCGTCGTTGTCCCATCCCTGATAGAGGGGGATGACGCCGATGGGGTCGCGTCCGATGAGATAGCTGTCGTTGCGGGCGTCGTAAAGGGCGAAGGCGAAGATGCCGTTGAGCTTCTCCAGAAACTCCTTTCCGTATTTAAGATACAGGGGGATAATGACTTCGCAGTCCGATTTGGTTTGAAACGCATAGTCCCCTTTGAGTTGCTCCCGAAGCTCGCCATGGTTGTAGATTTCGCCGTTGACGGCCAGAACAATCTGTCCGTCGGGGCTGAACAGTGGCTGCTTGCCGGAAAGGGGGTCAATGATGGCCAGCCGCTCATGGGCCAGCAGGGCCCGCGGGGACTCATAGACTCCCGACCAGTCCGGCCCCCGATGGCGAATCTTTCCGGACATCTGCAGAATCTTCTTGCGCAGCTCGTGGCTCTTTCCCGCCACAAGATCAAAAATTCCAACAAAACCACACATGGCGACACCCCAAATGCTGTTCAACGTTCAATGCGGCCTGTACGCGCACCTATATATATGGTATATAATAGCAGGAAACGTGCCAAGTTGTAAATTTGGAATTAGAAATTAGAAATTAGGAATTAGAAATTAGGAATTAGGAATTAGGAATTAGGAATTTTACTAGAGCTTCTAGAGTTAGCTAGGCCATTGGTTTAGATTACAATTATTGTAGCAAACAGTGCATTTTATACAAAAAGTGTAAAACCCGTTCAAAAAGTTTCCGCAGGAGGCGTTGTTGTCATGTTATATCATTATGATGTAAATTATTGCAATAAATGAAATTATAGGTTTGAATTAATGCGTTTTCATTGCCATTGGCATGCATTTTGCTGTTGTATTGCACTGAATTTTGGCTTCAGAACAGGAAATGCACCATGTCACAGATTTTCATTCCCAAAGACCGCGCCCTCTACCGTTTCCAGCAGGAGCATGACGCCTGCGGCGTGGGACTTGTCGCCGACCTCAATGGACACGCCACCCATGACATTGTCCAAAAGGGCATCACGATTCTGACTCGGCTGATGCACCGCGGGGCGGCAGGCAGCGATCCGGAGACGGGAGACGGAGCGGGATTGTTGTTGACGATTCCAGACGCCTTCTTCCGAAAGAATGCGGGCTGTTCGCTGCCTCCTCATGGCCACTATGGCATTGCCATGTTGTTTGGCGGCCAAGGGGAGGAGGAGGCCATCGAGACCGTCATTCGAGGGGAAGGCGGCGTGGTTTTGGGCTGGAGGACCGTTCCCGTGGTTCCAGAGGAGATTGGCCGAAAGGCACGGGCCAGCTGCCCCGCCATCCGTCAGCTTTTCATTGGCGACGGCAGCCGCGGAGACAATGCCGCCTTTGAGCGGAAGCTGTTTGTGATGCGACGGCTGATTGAGAAGCGCCGCGGGGACCTGTACATCTGCAGCATGTCCTCCCGCACCATCGTCTACAAGGGGTTGCTGTTGGCGCCGCAGCTGGAGAAGTTCTATCCGGACCTTTCAGATCCGCTGTTCTGCTCCTCCATGGCCATCGTGCATCAGCGCTACAGCACCAACACCTTTCCGACGTGGCAACTGGCCCATCCGTTCCGCTATCTGGCCCACAATGGAGAAATCAACACCCTGCGGGGCAACCTCAACGCGATGGCCGCCCGTGAAAAGCTGCTGAAGAGCCCGCTGTTTGGCGATGATTTGGCCAAGCTGCTTCCGTTGATAGACCCTGGCCAGAGCGACTCCGCCTGTCTGGACAACATGCTGGAGCTGCTGGTGGCGGCGGGGCGCCCGCTGGAGCACGTCATGCTGATGCTGATTCCGCAGGCGTGGGGCGAAAAATACTACATGGGACGGGATGTGAGGGGCTTCTTCGAATACCATTCCGCGCTGATGGAGCCATGGGACGGGCCGGCGGCGGTGGTCTGCACGGACGGCGTCAACGCAGGGGCGATTTTGGACCGCAATGGTCTGCGCCCCGCCCGCTATGTGAAGTGCAAAAGCGGACTGTTCGTGCTTGCCAGCGAGGCGGGAGTTCTGGACATTCCGCCGGAGGACGTGGAGTCCAAAGGGCGGCTGAAGCCCGGAGAAATCATCTTTTTGGACATGGCGGGGCACCGCATCGTCAACGATCCGGAGGTCAAGAACCGACTGGCACGCAGCCGCCCCTATCGCCGTTGGGTGGAGGAGAACCGCCTCTCCGTCCATGGGCTGTTCACGGAGATCACAGCGTCGGAGCCGGAGGGGGACTTGCTGGCGCGGCAGCAGTTCTTCGGCTACACGCGGGAGGATTTGGAGCTGATTCTGAAGCCCATGGCGCGGGACGGCAAGGAGCCCGTGGGCTCCATGGGGAACGACGCGGCGCTGGCGGTGCTTTCCGAAAAGCCGCAGCTGCTGTTCGCCTATTTCAAGCAGCAGTTTGCGCAGGTCACCAATCCGCCCATCGACCCCATCCGCGAGGAGCTGGTCATGAGTCTGATGACCTACATCGGCAACAAAGGGAACATTTTGGCGGAGACGCCGGAGCATGCGCGGCTCATCAAACTGCGCCGTCCTGTCCTGACCAACGACGAGCTGCTTCGGCTGCAAAACTTTGGGGCGCAGGGTTATGAGTCTTTGGTTCTGCCCTGTGGCTTTGACGTCGACGGTGGCGACAAGGCGCTGCGGGCGGCATTGAACCGGCTGGCGGCCCAGGCGGTGGAGGCGGCTCAATCCGGCCACCGCATCTTGATTCTCTCCGACCGACGGCTGCCGGAGGGGATGGCGGCGGTACCCAGTCTGCTGGCCTGCTCCGCCGTCAACCGTGCGCTGACGGAGGCGCGGCTGCGGCCGGAGACGGGAGTTATCGTCCAGTCGGGGGAAGTGCGGGAGGTGATGCATCTCGCGTTGCTGCTGGGCTTTGGCGCAACGGCGGTCAATCCATATCTGGCCTTGGAGAGCGTGACGGCCCTCTCCCGCGCCGGTGTCGTGGAACTGGATCCAGTCACAGCGGCGGGAAACTATATCCATGCATTGGACAAGGGGCTGCTGAAGATCATGTCCAAGCTGGGCATCTCCACGCTGCGGAGCTATCGTTCCGCGCAGGCCTTTGAGGCGGTGGGACTGAACAAGGAGTTCATTCAGGAGTTCCTGCCGGGCACGGTCAGCCGCATTGGCGGCATCGGCCTGAAGGAAATCGCGGGGGAGGCCGTCTGGCGGGCGCGGCATGTGAATCCCGCCGAAATGGTTCTGCCCAGCGGCGGCCAATACCGCTATCGCAAGGATGGAGAGGCGCATCTATGGACGCCCCAGTCCCTTGCGGCGTTCCGTCAGGCCGTGCAGACCAACGACAGAGCGAAATTCGATGAATACAGCCGGCTGATTGACGACCAGGCGAATCATCTCTGCACTTTGCGCGGCCTTTTCCGTTTCCGCAAGACCGCGCCGATTCCGCTGGAGGAGGTGGAGAGCGTGGAGAGCATCATGACCCATTTCGTGTCAGGGGCCATGAGTCTGGGCTCCTTGAGTCCGGAGGCCCATGAGACCATCGCGTTGGCCATGAACCGCTGCGGCGGCATGAGCAACACAGGGGAGGGCGGAGAGAACGCGGAGCGCTTCGGCACGGAGCTGAACTCCGCCATCAAACAGGTGGCCAGCGGCCGATTCGGCGTCACCATCAGTTACTTGCGCAGTGCCAAGGACATCCAGATCAAGATGGCGCAAGGCGCGAAGCCGGGGGAGGGCGGCCAGCTGCCCGGCCACAAGGTCAATGACTTCGTGGCGAAACTGCGCCATGCCATGCCGGGGGTCACGCTGATCTCGCCGCCGCCCCATCATGACATTTATTCCATAGAGGACTTGGCCCAGCTGATTTACGACTTGAAGAACACCAACCCGAAGGCGCGGATTTCCGTCAAGTTGGTCTCCGAATTGGGCGTGGGCACCGTGGCCGCGGGCGTGGCCAAGGCGAAGGCGGACGTGGTGTTGATCTCCGGCCATGACGGCGGCACCGGCGCCTCCCCCCTGACCAGCATCAAATATGCGGGACTGCCGTGGGAGCTGGGCATTGCGGAGGCGCAGCAGACCTTGACGCTCAACGGGTTGCGGAAAAATATCCGGCTGCAGGTGGATGGACAGCTCAAGACGGGGCGGGACGTGGTCATCGCCGCCCTTCTGGGGGCGGAGGAGTTTGGCTTCGCCACCACGATTCTGGTCTGCATCGGCTGCGTCATGATGCGTCAGTGCCACAGCAACACCTGTCCCATGGGCGTGGCCACGCAGGATCCGGAGCTCCGCAAGCGCTTCGCGGGCAAGCCGGAGCACATCATCAACTTCCTCCGTTTCGTCGCGGAGGATGTCCGCGCCTATCTGGCCCAGCTGGGGCTTCATTCCCTTGATGAGGCCTGTGGACGAAGCGACCTGCTGGAGACCAACCATGCCATCGACTTCTTCAAGTCGGAGCATCTGGACTTCAGCGGCATCTTCCAGCCGGCGGAAGGCGGCCCGCGCCACTTTGACTCCGAGGCCCCGCGGGAGGAGCTGCAGAATTTCGACCGTCGCTGTCTGCTGCCACAGCTGCAGTTGGATGGCCGTCCAGAGCGGATTCAGGTTCCCATCGCCAATTCGGACCGGACGGTGGGAACGGAGCTCTCCGGCATCGTCGCGGAACGCTTCGGCGCGGACGGCCTGCAGGAGGATACCATTCAAATTCATTTGCAAGGTGTTGCGGGGCAAAGCTTTGGTGCATTTCTTGCCCCTGGGGTCACCTTGGATTTGGAGGGAGAGGCCAACGACTATGTGGGCAAAGGGCTCTCCGGCGGCAAAATCGTCATCCGGCCACCGAAGGGGCTGACGACGGAGCCGGAGAAGAACGTCATCGCCGGCAACGTCATCGGCTACGGCGGCACATCGGGGAAGATTTTCGTCAACGGCATCGCGGGGGAGCGCTTCGCCATCCGCAACAGCGGCATGACGTTGGTGGCCGAAGGCATCGGCGACCATGGCTGCGAATACATGACGGGCGGCCGCGTGGTGGTTTTGGGCCGTGTGGGCGTCAATTTCGCCGCCGGCATGACCGGAGGACTGGCCTATGTCTTTGATGAAGACGGCCATTTCGACCTGTCCTGCAATCCAGACGGCATCGATTTGGAGAGCATCGAGCCGGGCAGCGAAGGCGAGGCGGAGCTCAAGGCGCTCATCGGAGAGCATGTGAAGGAGACAGGAAGCCCCTATGCGGCCCGCATGCTGGCGGACTGGGAGCAGTATCGGGACAAGTTCGTCCGCATCTTCCCTGTGGAATACCGTGCCGCGCTGCAGCGCCATGAGGAAGGGCAACCGTTGTAGGCAGGGTTGTTGCTGAAATTTGTAAGTAACTGATAATCAATATGATATGATAAAATAACAGAGAAGCCCCCATGTTGCAGATTCAACGCCTCCATGACATTTACCGTCCCGTTGACGAACGTCGACAGGATTACCGCGAGGTGGAGCGGACTCTTTCTCCGGAGGAGGTCCGTCGCCAGATGCAGCGCTGTCACAATTGCGGAATCCCCTTCTGCCACGGCAGCGGCTGCCCTTTGGGCAATGCGGTTCCCGATGTCAATGCGGCGGCCGCCACCGACGATTGGACAACGGCCTATCGCATTCTCTCCCAGACCAGTTTCTTCCCTGAATTCACCTGCCGCGTCTGCCCTGCGCTGTGCGAGGCGGCTTGCTGCTGTTCGGTGACGGAGGAGGCGGTCATGGTCCGACAATGCGAGAAGCGGGTCATTGAGATGGCCTTTGAGCGGGGGCTTGTGCAGCCGGTTCTGCCCTATGTCCGCAACGGCAAGACCATTGGAGTCATTGGCAGTGGCCCTTCCGGCCTGTTTGTGGCCGAAGGGCTGAATCGGGCCGGTTTCACGGTGACGGTCTATGAGGCCAACCACCGGCCCGGCGGCCTGCTGCGCTACGGCATTCCGGATTTCAAGCTGGACAAGGCGGTGGTCGATCGCCGCATCGCCCTGATGGAGCAGGAGGGAATCCGTTTCGAGACAGACACGCGGGTGGGCAAAGACATCTCCGCCGCCTATCTGCTCCGTCGCCACGACGCCATGGTCCTGGCCATTGGCACCACCGCTCCGCGGGATCTCCAAATCCCTGGCCGTGAACTACATGGCATTCATTTCGCATTGGAGTTCCTTCAGGGGCAGAATCGGGTCAACAACGGAGAGTTGGCCACGCTTCCCGTGAACGCCAAAGGCAAGGACGTGCTGGTCATCGGCGGCGGTGACACAGGCAGCGACTGCATGGGCACCGCCTTTCGCCAAGGCGCGGCGAGTGTCCGTCAGGTTGAGATCATGCCGCGGCCGCCGGAGGCGCGGCCCGCCTCCACGCCATGGCCAAGCTGGCCGTGGATTCTGCGGACCAGCTCCAGCCATCTGGAAGGCGGCGCACGGGAGTGGAATGTGGCCAGCGACCGGTTCGTGGGCAGCGACGGCGCCGTCTGCGGCGTGGAGGTCCATCAGGTTCAATGGGAATACGGGGCGGATGGCCGACCAACCAAACCCGTGGTCGTGGAAGGCAGCGGACGGGTTATTCGTACGGACTTGGTGCTGCTGGCCATGGGGTTCACGGGAGTCGCCCATGACGGGCTTGTGGAGGAGCTGCAGCTGAAGCAGACGCCGCGAACCGCCCTCATGGGAGACGCTTCACGCCATGTCTATGTGACGGGGGACTGCGCCAACGGCGCCACGTTGGTCGTCCGCGCCATGGCGGACGCCAAGCGGGTCGTGCAGAACATCATCCATGATTTGGGATAAGGTTGGGGAAGGGCGTGCAGGATGTGCTTCATGAAGGATCTTGCGAACCTCCCATTCGCCAAAGACATCCGTTTTTTCATGAAAATCTAGTTTTTTTGATGAGGGGTATTGTTTTTGTGATAAAACTTTAGTATAATATATGGTAATCGGCAAGAGAAGGTTTCCCCTGATCGCCGGAAAAATTCTGGGGGGTAAATCATTGCCGTAGAATAAGATAGGAGTTATCCAATGAAGAAAACATTCACGCTCATCGAACTGCTCGTCGTGATCGCCATCATCGCCATTCTGGCAGGCATGCTGCTGCCGGCTCTGGCCAAAGCCAAGCAGAAGGCACTGGCGGTCAACTGCACCTCCAATCTGAGGGGCTCCATCGAGTCCTCCATGCTCTACATGGATGACTTCGGCGGTCGCTTCCCGCTGTACTATGACGATGGTTCCGTCCGCATGATTCTCAAAGGCCGGACCGTGTCTCCGCTGACCTGGGGCACCACGCTGGTGCGCTGCGGCTATGTGGAAGAGGACAGCGCCATTCAGCTCTGCCCCACCTTCGGCACCGTCATGGAGCCCTTTGACGAGCTCAACCGCGAACTCTACACGGTCTATCAGAAGTCCTATGGCGCCGTCCAGGTGACTTGCTTCGAGACCAGCGTCCTGGACTGGAACAATGGCTGCCGCTTCCTGCTGACCAACTTGCTGAAGAACCCCTCCAGCTGCATCATGCTCGCCGACTCCTGGTACAACAAGATTGCCGCTCCGCTCTACTGTGTCCACATCACCAACACCCCCGCCTACGGCATCAAGCTGATGCACAACGAGCGGGCCAATGTCGCGTTTGCGGATGGCCATGTCGCCTCCTGCGGCGGCGGCGACCTGCTGGAAGCGGTCAAGAAGATGCCTTTGACGAACAAGACCCAGGTCAGCTTCTTCACTCAGGACAACGTGACGGTCACCTATCGCTAGTCCTTGCGTCACAGCCGCTTCTGCAGCGGCGTCACAGTTGATTGGTCGGCCCCGGATGGTCATCGTGCCCCGGGGCCGATGTTTTGTTGGCCGCTATCGCGTCTGCGCAATCCATTGCCGGCAGAAGGGATCCTCCAATTCATAGCGTTTGGAGTAAATCACGTAACCTTCTCTCTGCAATTTCTTTAGCGCACTATGGATGGTGCTGGGGGGCGCCGGTGTGCAGGGGAGCTCCTGTCGCCAATCGTTGGAGAATCCATCGGTCCGTCTGATTGAATTTCATCCATAAGCGTTCCGCACGGTGGCCAATTTTCGGCCAATTTGCAACTTGCGATGTTGACAATGGAAGAGGGGACAGTATATTAATTGGTTGTTATTGGAAAATCACAGGCGCAGACCGATGAAATTTGGCGAGGCAATCAAGATATGGCGCAACGGCACCGCGATGGTGTCGGGGTTGTCTGCGGCCCTGTTTGAGGCGTTTTCCTTTATCATTACGATTATCGTGATTAGCGGCACCACCCGCTGATCTTCCTGCACGGGAGGATACGGGTGGTTCAGATACCCGTATCTGGATGAATCCCGTGTTCCCTGTGCATTCAATGGCAAAAGCATAAAAAGGATTGAATGGACATGGACAACAGTCAGATGGCGATGAGAGTCCGCGAACTGCGCACCCAACGGAAATTGACCGTGGAGCAGATGGCGGAGATGCTCGGTGTGACTCCCGAAAACTATGCGAGCTATGAAGACGGTTCGCGGCAGGCTCCCTTTTCCTTCTATTACAATGTGGCGGAGCAGTTCGGGCTTGACGTCTCTTCCATTATCAGCGGCGAGGCTCCCAATCTGGCCCATTACACGGTCACACGGGACGGGGAGGGCTTTCCCTTTGTCCGTCGCCCTGGCTTCTCCTATCTGCATCAGGCCATTCGCATGAAGGAGCGCACAGGAGAGCCCTTCATCGTGACGGCGCCGGGGGAGAGTCAGGACGAGCTGCTGCAGTATTCGGAGCACAACGGCCAGGAGTTCGATTTGATCCTCTCCGGCTCGCTGAAAGTCTATCTCCGTGGAAGCGAAGAACTTCTGAATGAAGGGGACAGCATCTACTTTGACGGGCGGGATGCCCATGCCATGCGGGCGGCCGGCGGAAAGCCCTGCAAGTTCCTCTCCATCGTCATGCACAGCAAATACGATGACGAAGCCCGTCCCGACCGCTTCGCCGTTGTTCCGAAGGCGGAGGCGGAGCCGGCTCGCGGAGAAAGCCGCCGTCTGCTGTATCAGGACTATATGGAAGAGGAATGGAATGCGGACGGCACGTTGAAAAACGTCCATTTCCATGTTCCGGAGCATTTCAATTTCGCCTATGACGTGCTGGTGCATCTGGCGGAGAAATGTCCGGACAAGGTGGCCATGCGATGGGTCTCCAAAGACAAAGTCTGTCATGACTTCACCTTCCGCGAGATTGCGGACAACGCCATGCGGACGGCGAATCTGCTGTATTCCTTAGGCGTCCGCAGGGGGGACCGGGTCATGTTGGTGCTCAAGCGGCATTATCAGTTCTGGTTCGTGCTGAACGCTTTGCATATGATCGGAGCCATCGCCGTGCCGGCCTCCTGTCAGATGACGGCCCATGACTTCGAGTATCGTTTCCGTCGGGCAGACATCAAATATGTGGTCTGCACGGCGGATGGCGGCGTCACCAAAGAGGTGGACGAAGTGGCGGACGCCTGCGGCGTCAAGCTGAAGCTCTCCGTCAACGGCGTGAAGGACGGCTGGCTGAACTATGATGCCCTCTATCCGAATTTCGAGGCGAATTTCCCCCGTCCCGCCGATTTGAAGACCACGGATCCCATGTTGGTGTTCTTCAGCTCAGGTACCACGGGCTACCCCAAGATGGTGGAGCACGACTATGCCTATCCGCTGGGCCACATCATGACTGCCCGCCATTGGCACAAGGTCAATCCCGACGGTCTGCATTTCACCATCGCGGACACGGGGTGGGGCAAGGCGCTGTGGGGCAAGATCTATGGCCAATGGCTCTGCGAAGCCGGCGTCTTCACCTATGATTTCGACCGCTTCCACGCTTCGGAGATTCTGCCGATGTTCAAACAATACGGCATCACCACCTTCTGCGCGCCGCCCACCATCTTCCGCTTCATGGTCAAGGAGGACCTCTCCCAATACGACTTCTCCACGCTGGAGCATGTGACCACCGCTGGCGAGGCCATGCCGGCGGAGGTCAGCGAGGCCTTTGCCCGCGTCTCCGGCCAGCTCCCCTATGAGGGCTTCGGCCAGACGGAGACCACGCTGACCATCGGTACCTTCGCGGACATGAAGCCGCGCCCCGGCTCCATGGGAAAGGCGAACCCGCAATACAAGGTGACCGTGCTGAACGCGGACGGCAATCCGACGGCGCCTGGAGAGACGGGCGAAATCTGCGTGAAGGCGGACATGGACACGGACCATCCCTGCGGACTGTTCCGCGGCTACATGAAGTCGCCGGAGGACACGAACGCCGCATGGCACGACGGCTATTACCACACCGGCGACCAGGCGTGGCGGGACGAGGATGGCTATTTCTGGTATGAAGGCCGCGCGGACGACATCATCAAGACCTCCGGCTACCGCGTGGGCCCCTTCGAGGTGGAAAGCGTGCTCATGGAGCTGCCGTACATCTTGGAGTGCGCCGTCACTGGCGTGCCCGATGCGACCCGCGGCAAGGTGGTGAAGGCGACCATCGTCCTTGTGAAGGGAAAGACCCCCTCCGACGGACTGGTGGAGGAGATCAAGGAGTATGTGAAGACCCACACCGCTCCGTATAAGTATCCTCGCATCATCGAGTTCGTGGATGAGCTGCCCAAGACGGTCAACGGCAAGATCCGCCGCGCCGCCATCCGCGCCCAAAGTGAGAAGGACAGCCGATAACAGCTGCATAAACAAGAATCGTGGAGCGGCGGAAATTGACGTTTCACCGCTCCTATTAACATTAAAAAGTCATAGGTGATTGATGATCAGTAAGTTGCAACTTTTTGAACGTGCCGTTGCCATATGTGGCGCGTTGCTGTTGGGCGGCATGCTCCATGCCGCGCCGGAGATTCCGTCTCTGGATTGGGAGGTGCGTTCCGACTGGATGAGCGTCAAGACCCCTCACACGTGGAATGGCGTCAAGGCCGTCGGCGACGGCGTGGCGGACGACTCTGCCGCCCTGCAATGCGCCATCGGTTCCGTTCCCGTCAAAGGCGGCACGGTTTATCTGCCGCCGGGCCGCTACCGCATCACGGAGACCCTGATCTTCGGCACCCTGCAATTGGACTACGTGGACGGCGGAGCCCATCTTCCCCAAGGCTTCTCCATCATCGGCTGCGGACGGGACACCACCATCGTCTGGGACGGGCCGGCCGACCAGCCCATGTTCCGGCTGACTGGCATCCGCGAGTCCCGCATCATCGGCGTGCAGTTCGACGCGGCGGGCAAGGCCAGCTCCTGTCTGGATATGGGCGGACCCGGCTTCCAGAACCATAACCTCCTCCGCCACTGCGCTTTCAAGAACGCGCGGAAGGCCGCCATCATGACCAGCCGCGTGAAAGTCAACACCTCCTGGACGGAAAGCCGGATTGAAAACTGCCTCTTCGAAAACTCCGGCTTAGGCATTTTTTTGAGCCATTTCAACGACTACGATTGCGTGCTCGCCGGCTGTGAGTTCCGCGACTGCGGCACCGCCGTCCGCACAAGCAAAGGAAACTTCTACGCGCGGGACTGCCATTTCGAACGCAGCCGCGAGGCCGACTTCCGCACCTTCTGCGAACACACTCCCACCATGCGCCGCTGCACCTCCTACGGCAGCGCCCACTTCCTCATTCAAGAGAATCCGCACTGCGCCACCGTCATTCAGGACTGCCACATCGGCGGCTTCACCGCCCCTGACGGCGCCATCCTCCAGAACGTGGTTCCTGCGCTGATCTTCGATACCACCATCGAACCCGCTCCCGCCAACGCGGCGGCCCCCTCCATCCGATTCCGCCACACGGAAACTGAAAATCTGGTTCACTGCAATAAGCTCAATCCCGACTTCAAACTCGTCACCGCCAACAACAGCTTCACGGGTGGCCTCCAAAACGCACAGCGCGTCTTTGACCTCAGCGACAAGAGCCAATATCCCGCCAGCGGCCTGACGCCGCAGACCTCCTTCCTCAAGACGGAAGCCGTCCACGCCGTGCGGACCGACAACCCGAAGGCCGCCGTCATGCCAGGCAAAATTTTTGACGTCAAGCGCGATTTTGGCGCCAAAGGCGGCGAAGTGGACGACACAGAGGCTTTCCGCGCCGCCATCGCCGCCGCCAAGGCCCATGGTCATGGCGCGATGGTCTATATTCCGAGCGGACATTACACCGTCCGCCAGACTCTCGAACTTGATGGCGACGACTGGTATTTTGGCGGCTCCGGCCTCCAGTCCAACCTCTCATGGTATGGCGAAGAAGGCGGCGTGCCTCTTCACGTGAAATCTCCTAAGTCATTGGGAATCATTAACTTACAGATAATTCGAAGGGGCGGGCGGCGCGACGGAAAGGACATTTTGCACACCGGCGGCGGCGCGGAGAAGTCCTACACGCTCTACGACACCGTGCGCATCCATGGTTGGCTCATCACTGAGCCAGATGTGCGCGGACTGCATTTCGAGGGGCTTGGCCCCAACGACATCGTGCATTCGCGCGGCACCTACGGCAATCTTATCTTCAAAGACAGCGGCGCGGCGACCATTCTGATCGACAACCACTACGAGGGCACCCTTCATGTCAAAGGTGTGAACCCCGACCGCGGCGGCATCACCGCCGTCCAGTTCGCCCTGCTTGAAATCTGCGACCCATGCATATGGATTGAGGACAATAACTCCTTCGTGATGACGGACTTCTACAACGAGCAGAGCAAATCCCTCTATCGTTTCGCGGGCAACGACACGCTGCCGCGCGGACGCATCACATTGGGTTCCATCAAGGTCGAACACCCCTCCCGCACCATCGACGGCTACCACGGCGACATCACCCTCCTGTTCCCGCAGTACTATCCACAGTACTATGACAACAAACTGCAAGGCGTGGTGAGCACATGGAAAACGTCCAACGGCGCCGACGTGGACTATATGGAGGTCGCTTCCTATTACTATGCCCATTCCCTTAACTGGCCGAAGGACAACACGTTCCGTGCGCGCTTCCTCGCCGTCGGCGGCTCTCCCGCGAAATCTGAGGACGCGGAGCAGTTCCTCTCCGACCAAGCGGATGCGCCTCTTGACGATGCCTTCCGCGCCCAATTCCATGCGGCCTTGGAGGACATGCGCCGCGTTGGCCTTTTGGACCTTGAACTCAATTAGCTATGTGTGAAATTTGTCGAGGAGGGGATGAATGCAGGCGAGTCAAGTTGATTTGCATGAAGGAGAGGACTCCTAAATTATACACAAACTTCTCCTATGCGGAATAGTGCCGTACAAAGTTCAAAAGCATCTGATCCGCATAGGGATGTTTGCCTAAGGAGTTAGTCAAGTCAAAGGCATTTATGACATATTTCCCTTTGCCTGCCGCATACTCGCCAATTGTCAGACCTTGAAGCGCAAATGAGATTTCAATTCTGATAGACGCGCAAATTGTCTTTGAGGGCTTCGCAACAGAGGCAAAAAGGTAATCAGGATAAACCGTCCCGAATTTATCAAATTCAAGCACGCCAGCATCTTTTATGCCGTCGAACAGCGGATGGCTTATTCCGATATTGTCGTTATGATATATGGTGCCTTTTACATTTTTGATGTGAGCTGATTCCCCTGCGATTCTTTTTAGGACATCTGCATTCTTCTCAAAAAACAGAATATCCGTAAACACGATATTTGATCCAAGCGCGGCCAATTCGTGCAGTGTGTCTATAATTTCCGCATTTGCCGAACTCCCTACAAGAACGGCCTTTGGGATGTCCGAGACATCTTTTTGGCAAAGTTCCTTTGTCCTTATTCCGTGCTCATTCAAAAATGCCGTTGCCCTTTCCGATAGTCCACAAACTGCAATTTCCGCATCAACATCGCATTTCGGCTCCAAAACGGTTATTTTCAAATCGCCGTCATACGCAACGCCGCCCGTTGTAAGCCGTGCGGAAAAAACATATTCGCCTTCGGGCAGAACCACTTGCTCGCGAAGGGCGGAAAAGGCCAGCGGCGCCATGCCGCCATAACCATCGGCGGGATAATTCAATACAAACTCCTTTTTCCACACGCAACCGTCCTTGCCTCTTATGTATGCCTGCGCTGAATAATCACCTGGAGCAAGCACATCCTCATTACATAAGACAGCTTCAATTTCAAAGGGTTTTCCCGCATAGACACATCTTCCACTGCTGAAAAGCGACCAACGCAAAGGCTCGTTTCCCTGCTGAATGGCATAGGCTAGCGAATCCTTTATGACATTGTTTCCCTGCAGTGTCCCCTCATTGCTCACCCCAAAACTCGTGAAACTGAAGCCATTGACCATCGGGTTTGCCCGATATATGTTGTAAAGCAGCGTCCTCTGGGCGCCGTTAAGCTTCTCTGTATCCCGCACGAAATCAAAGGAAAGCGGATAAACATTCTTCAGATCATAGAACTCAAGAAAACTCTCCGTTTCATCCCAAAGCCTTTTCACAAAATTCAAGGTCACTGCCCGACTGAGCTTTTCATTGCAGTGCGAAAGATAGTCTCCCATCGGATCCATTTGCGAGGCGATGCCTGACTCGCTTACAAACACGGGATTCACACCATGCCCCAATCTGCGGAGATAATTTATAGTATCTGAAACGACAGGCACTTGCATATAAATATGAACATCGCCCATGGCAGCGTCGATGAACCCGCCGATAAACATGGGAGGCTCTCTATGGGGATAGTCGATGATTCCTTCCGCGCCAAAATACACGTCCCATTTGTCGGAGCCGGGGTTTGACGCACTTCCAAGCGAGATGTCCCGGTCCCAACGTCCGCTGTGAAGCAGAAACACCGCATCGGGCGCATATTCCCTCAGTTTGGGAAGGCTTTGGACGCCATAATTGAAAAGTTCCTTTTGCTCTGTACTGGTTTCATTGAACAGACAATACATCGCAACGCAGGGATGATTGCGCGAGGCTTTTATCATGTCAATGTTGTAGTCCTCTATCTGCGCGCGTGAATTCTCATGTAGAGTCATCCCCCAGGCTGTCGCGGCGGCATCAATCACCAAAAGCCCGATTTCGTCGCAGACATTGAGCGTTTCTTCGTTGAAAGCGCGGGCTATTGTGCGTATCATATTAAAGCCAAGCGCTTTCATGCTAATCGCCGATGACGCTTTTGTTGCCGTATGAGCACCCTTGATGAATATTCGCCTGCCATTTAAACAAAAGAATCCGTTTTTTATCCTGAAATCCCTGAAACCGAACCTGACGGATTTATGGCCCTTTCCGTCAACCGTGGCTGTCGCCGTGTAAAGCACAGGCGAGTCAAGTTCCCATAGATGATGGTTTTGTATCCTGCCGCGAAGTTCGACCCAAGAGCGTCCTGGAGGAATCTCATAACTTCCTCCTATCGTGCAGACCTCGGCTCCGCTCTTCTTGTCGGAGAAGACAACCTCAAGCTTTTTGTTTTGAGGTTTGTCGCCTGCGTTCATAATGCCAATCTTGGCACAGACGTCGCCATTTTCCCAAAAGGAACGCACATATATGTCATCGATTCTTATCTCTGGCACGACTTGCAAATGCACAAATCCGATAATGCCGCCGATGCATTCAAGACAAAATTGAGTTGTGTCCGAGCCTGCGGCGAAAGCGCCCACCTGCGCGAAACAACTATTAGGTATTTCGTTGAGTTTGATTCCGTCAATGTCATCGCCTAAGGCCCTCGGCTCAAAGCAGCGTACCGCCATCAGATTCTTCTTGCCATAATTCACCTTGTCTGTGACATCAAGGGAAAACTCTTTTTCCTGATGCATATGCCTTCCTGCGTATTTGCCGTTTACATATACTTCGCAGACATACGCGACCCGTTCAAAAACGGCAAGCAGCCTTTCCGCGTCCGCCAATTCAGGACATGCCTCAAACTCCTTGTAATACCACACATACCCTTGATATTCCGGAAATATGTTTGAATACGAGATATCCATGGTCCATTGTGCATGCGGAATATATTCGGGAACATTCACATCATAGACATCGCTGTCTGGAACGGCGTTTGCCCATCCCATGTCTTTTCCGACATTCTCTTTGTCTTTGACGATCTTCCACGTTCCGCTGAGCGAGATCATTTTTGCGCTGTCCATTCCAAATCTCCGACGTAACGATTCAGACCCCGCTCCATGCGAGGTTCTTATTCAATAACCCGTAACTCCCCCAAATTGGTGAATAATGATAGCCACTGATTTGCCTCTGTCAAGGCGTTTCTCTCCAAAATCCACGCAATCCTGCGTGGATTTTTTTACAATCGTCACTTTCATTTTTGAAGTATGACGTCATATTTATTCACTATTGGTTAATATTCAATCCATGTGGAGAAAACATCAATGTCGAGCATTCCGGAGAGCATCAAGCGGCATCGCCATCCGCGCACAGTCGGAAGGCTGATCTCGCCGGATGATTGCCTGAAGCAAGAAGCAAGAAGGAAGAAGGAAGACTCATGAGAAAATCCGCAATGCCCTCCCTCTTCCTTCTTCTTGCCCTGGCGCTGACAGCCTGCGGCGCGTCTGCCGCCGGAATCTCCGAAGCTGATTACGCGCGGCTGCGGGACGCGGCGCTGGCCAGGCCTCGACGCGTCATCATAGACAACGACGGCTGCGATGTGACCGCCTATCCTGAAAGTCGGGAAATCTCCCTGAAGGACATCACGGACTATTTCAACGCCAAGTGCATCGGCCACGAAATCGACGCCATCTCCTACACACCCTATTGCGTCAGCTTCATGATGAGCCATCGCTCCAAAGTGGCCGATTTGAACTATGGCAGAATGCATGTCAAAGGCCTGCGCAACTTGACGCAATGGACCCATGAACAAGGAACAGACGGGCTGGAGATGGCCTCCCGCTTCGCCCGCGAAAACCATTTCGAGATATTCGCCAACATGCGCATCAACGACCTCCATGCACGCTGGGCGCCCAAAAGCAACTACGCACCTTTCATGACGGCGCATCCGGAATGGCTGGTGGGGGACATGCACAACGCTCCGCCATTCGGCAGCTGGGTCCAATTCAATTTCGCCATCCCGCAAGTCCGCGAACGCTTTCTGGCCATTGTCACGGAACTGCTTGCCTACGATGTAGATGGACTTGTCGTGGACTTCTGCCGCTATCCCGTCCTCTTCCCCTCCGTCGCACATGGCCAGGACGCCTCCGAGGAAGAGCGCGGCATCATCACGACCCTGATGCGGGAACTGCGCGCACTCTCCGACCGCATCGGCAAGGAGCGCGGACACTACCTGCTGCTCATGGCCAAAGTGCCCGACGGAATCGAAATCAACAAGGCCATCGGCATCGACGTGGCACGGTTCTGCGAAGAAAAGCTCATAGACATCCTTATCGTAGGCAGCGACATAGGGCGCTCCGTCCCCTTCGCGAAGGCCGTCCGCATGGGGCAGGACCATGGCGTCAAAACCTTCCTCTCCATCGAGGCCTGGAACGGCGCCAATCCCTTGAGCAAGGACAGTCTGGAGCTCTACCAGGGCCTCGCCGCCGCCGCATGGCAGGCCAAACCCGACGGCCTCTTCTACTTCAACATGTTCTACCACGCCGACAAATTCGACGCCATCAAGGCCACCCCAAAGGAACTGCTGCTCAAGGACAAATCCTATTGGGGACGACATCACAGCCGCCCCGACTACGCCGCCCCCTGCGCGCGATACAACAGAATGGACGCCGTGGACGGCACGTGGCTCGCCCTCTCCACGGACAGGACGGCGGAAGTGCTGCTGGAAACCGGCGCCGAATTCCAGCGAAACGACATCGCCGAAAAGAATCCCGCCGTGCAGCTGATCCTACATACAGGGCAAAACACGCCGGAAATCCAGGCCGCCGTCAACAGCAAGACATTGAGACGCCCCATGTGCTTCCCCCGCAAACAGATATTCCAAGTCCCCTATTGGGACGTAAAGGCGGGGCAGAACCGAATCCAGCTGAAGCTGTCGCAGCCCGCCAGTCCCGTCTTCCGGACTCTTTTCAAAGGCGACCAGATAATCCGCTACAGCGGCGAACTCCCCTGGCGCCGCCTTTGGCCCTTCTTCGTGAAGGATGAAACGGAACGCATCGTGGACAATGCCCTGCGCCTCCATGATTTCGGCAGCGAAGACGGTCAATGTGTCAATTTCTACTATCCGATTTCCGCCACCGCCGCCAATCTGGCGGGATGTTTCGACATGAAGGTGGAATATTCTGATGCGCCGGAAGCCATCGTCCTCCGTCTGGCAGACGGCAAACATGTGGAGCTCATCACCTTCGAACCGCGGCGCATCGCCTTCCGCCATGCACAGGCCGCAGCAGATTTCGTCACCGACGATGATTTCCACCACTATGAATGGGCCATCGATGAAGACGGCAGCCTCTCCTTGAAGGCAGACGGCGACGAATTGCTCCGCGCCACTATGCCCATGCCCGCAGACGACCAGCGGGCGCGCTTCACCGGCAATCTGGACGGTCTGCCCTACATGTACGAACGCAGCCTCATCATCGGCTCCCTCTCCGAAAAGGGGAAAGGCGCAAGCCTCTGGAAGAACTTCCAGCTCTCGCAAGGCACCTGCGTCGACGGCACCGAACTGAGCCTCAAATTCAGCGAAGATTCCTTCCTGCCCCTCTGCAAGGCCATGGAGCAGCCTGAACGGCTCACTCCCCTGTTCCACTACCATCCGGAAGAGGGGCGCCTGCCAAGCGAGGCTGGATGGAACAGCTCCTACACTGAAGGACGACTCAAAATCACAAAGGAGAATACGCTCCTCTTCGACAATAGCGATGCGGACAACCTCTTCCCCACCGCCACCTGGCAGATTCCCCCTGAGCTGAAACACGCAGGAGCCATCGTCAGGCTGACATGGCAAAGCCGTGTCATCGAGTCCAGCGGCAATGGCTTCACCCTTGGCTTCCGCATCATCAGCCCAAGAGACGGCAAATGCCGTCTTTTCAGCGTCATGCAGCGCAAAGGCGATGCAAAGGCAGGCAGCCTCTCAACGCCCACGGCCAGCGGCGAATTCTCAAGCTTCCAGGCGTGGATTGAAATCGACACAGGCCATTACATCCTCTCAATCAACGGGCAAGTGGTGGCGATGGACACCATGCAGGAAGTCTTCGCGCCGCCTCTTCTTTTCATGGGAGACGGTTCCAGCAGCTGCGAAGGAATCGCCGAACTCCGCAGCCTGGACGTATGTCTTTATGGCAATTAGTCATTTCGGCAACGGAAGAGCCGCCTTTCCGTAGCCCTTCCATCGCCGATTCCTTAATTCCTAATTCCTAAATTTCTAATTTTCAATCATTTAGAATCCCTGCGCCAGCATGGCGTCGGCGACTTTGGTGAAGCCGGCGATATTGGCGCCCATGACGTAGTTGCCCTTGAAGCCGTATTTGGCGGCCGCCTCGTAGGCGTTGTCATGGATGGCGGACATGATTTCACGCAGTTTGTTGTCCACCATTTGGGCGGACCACAGCAGACGTTCGGAGTTCTGCGACATCTCCAAGCCGGAAGTGGCGACGCCGCCCGCGTTGGCGGCCTTGCCCGGCGCGTAGAGGATGCCGGACTTCAGGAACACATCCACCGCCTCTGGCGTGGAGGGCATGTTGGCGCCTTCGGCCACCAAGGCGCAGCCGTGCTTCACGAGGTACTCTGCGTCCGCCCCATCCAGCTCGTTCTGACGGGAGCAGGGGAAAGCGCAGTCCATATGGTCGGCGACCTGCCATGGGCGGGCTTTGGGGAAGAATTTGGCGCCGTCGAACTGGTCGACGATGTCCTCCAGCTCGCCGCGGGCTTCCTCTTTGTATTTCATGATTTTGCGCACGTCGGCCTCCGTCATGCCCTTTGCGATGTAGAGGACGCCGGAGCGGTCGGAGAGCGTCACGACTTTGGCGTTGAGGGAGATGAGTTTGACCGCCGCATAGGAGGCCACATTGCCCGCGCCGGAGATCAGGCAGACTTTGCCTTCCAGATTCTGCTTCTTCGTGTCCAGCATGTTGGAGGCGAAATAGACGCAGCCGTAGCCAGTGGCCTCCGGCCGGATGAGGGAGCCGCCGAAAGACAGGGCTTTGCCGGTGAGCACGCCGCTCCATTCATTGGCGATGCGGCGGTATTGGCCGAACAGGAAGCCGATTTCACGGCCGCCCACGTTCATGTCGCCGGCGGGGACGTCGGTGTTGGGACCCACATGTCGTTGCAGCTCAAGCATGAAGCTCTGGCAGAAGCGCATGACTTCGCGGTCGCTGCAGCGGATGGAGGGGGTGTGGGGGCTGTGTTTGGGGTCAAAGTCCGACCCGCCTTTGCCGCCGCCCAGCGGCAGGGTGGTCAGGGAGTTCTTGAACACCTGCTCGAAGGCGAGGAACTTCAGGACGGAGAGATTGACGGTGGGGTCGAAGCGGAGGCCGCCCTTGTAGGGGCCGATGGCGGAATTGTATTGAACGCGGTAGCCGCGATTGATGCGGATGATGCCCTTGTCGTCCATCCACGGGACGCTGAACATGATGATGCGCTCCGGCTCCACCAGACGCTCCAGAATCGCGTTCTCCTCGTATTTCGCGTTGCCTTCCAGCACGGGCCGAAGCGTGGTCAGAACCTCGCTCACCGCCTGCAGAAACTCAGGCTGATCGTGGTTCTTCGCCTTGACGCTTTCCAGGACCCGTTCGATGTAATTGCTCATGATGGGAATGCTCCTTTGTTTGCAGATTTTGTTAACGTGTTTATTATGAATGAATTGGAATTAAGTTTAGATTGTCGCCCCAACGGGTGCCGTCCGTTCACGGAGCGGCCGTGACGCGGATGAAGCTCTTCAGGGCGGTGTTCCAGTCCGCCAAAAGCTGACTGGCGCGGAGGGAGCCGGTCCGCTCCGCATGCTGCGCGATCAGCGCCTTAAGATGCTGCGCCTCCGCTGACGAGGCCATCAGCCGCTGGACGAACGGGGAGCCTTGCGCCCCATTGTTGAGCAGCTGGCCGCCGTCGTCGTAGACATAGGCGCAGCCGCATTGGATGTCCTCCCCAAAATGCTTGCCCGGCGCGCTGAGAAGAACCACCACGCCGCCCCGCATGGCGGCGCAGCCGTGGCTGCCGATGGAGTCCGCCACGAACGTGAGGCCGGAAGCCAGTCCATTGCCAAAATAGTTTCCTGCGGAGCCGATGAAATGGACCAGATGCTTCTCCGGCGGCTGCTCCCCTTGGGAATACCGTTCATGAAGCTGCCGCGAAAGCTCCTCGCCTACATGATGGTCGACGGGGCTGACCTTGCATTTGACAATGCGTGACGGATGACCGGAAGCCGGCAGCAGCAACGGCAGCAACTCGCGTTCATCATAGCTTCTACGCATGGACACAACCACCTTCAAAAACGGAATGGACAAAGGGAACCTCAATAGATTGAGAAAATGACAAGCAAAAACAATGCCAGATTTTCATGATGGGAAGTTGCAAGTTTGGAAAGAAATCTTACATTGTTATTATTACAATAATTGTAATGGAAGAGAAGAGGCATTTACATTTTTTGACGTTTTTTCTATACAACTATATAATATAAGGAGACGACAGGATGATGGCGGCTCCATGCGGAGGGATGGCCAGACGGCTGGCATGGATTTTGCTTTAATTCTGTTTTTCAACCCAAAGTCTGAATGTCAGGCGGCGGTTCGCCGTCGCGGTGGGATTCTGACGGCGGATGAGCATGAACATGAAGACAATGATGTTGCCAGAAATTGCGGTGCTGCAGGAAGTGACCTCTGTTGTCGTGCGGGAGAGGAATGTCCGTCGGCTGTTGGAGGAGGTCATTGAGATTTTAGGGCGCCGCATGGGAATGCTCCGCGGGACGATCACCCTGCTGGAGGGGGACGAGCTGCGCATTGAGGCTTCCGCGCGGATGCTGAATGCGGAGGAGCGGGTGTTGGGCCGTTATCACATTGGCGAAGGCATCACGGGACTGGTGGCCAAGACCGGCAAGTCCGAAGTGGTGCGGGACGTGAGAAAGGACCACCGCTTTTTGAACCGGACCCGCAGCCGCAGCCTGACGGAGCCGCTGTCCTTCATCTGCGTGCCGCTTATTCATCGGGGGCAGGTGATTGGAACCCTCTCCGCGGACCGCGAGATTCGCGGCAACGACGATACTCTTGTGAAGGACGTGGCTTTTTTGGAGATCATCGCGAACATCACGGCGGAGGCGGCGGCGGTCTGTCGGGAGGAATGCGCGGAGCGGGAGGCGCTGAAGAAGGAGAACTGGGACCTGCGCCGCCAGATTCCCACCGCGTTGAGCCAGTTCATCGGGACTGGCGAGAAGATGCGGCTGGTTTCGGAGCAGATTCTGCAGGTGGCCGCCAGCAACGCCACGGTCCTGATCCGCGGGGCGAGCGGAACTGGCAAGGAACTGGTGGCCAGGGCGATACAAAGTCTTTCCGACCGCAGCAAAAAGCCTTTCATCGTGTTGAACTGCGCCGCCTTGCCGGAGGCGCTGGTGGAGTCCGAGCTGTTCGGCCATGAGCGGGGGGCCTTCACGGACGCCCGCGAACAGCGCATCGGCCTGGCCGAGGAGGCCAACGGCGGCACCCTCTTCTTGGATGAAATCGGCGACCTGTCCATCGCGGTTCAGGTGAAGCTGCTCCGTTTCCTGCAGCACCGCACCTTCACGCGGGTGGGGTCGAACATCGAATATCACAGCGACGTCCGTTTCATCGCCGCCACCAGCCGGAATCTGGAGGAGCTCATGGAGCGGAAGCTCTTCCGCGAGGACCTGTATTACCGGCTGTCCGTCTTTCCGATCCATCTTCCGGAGCTTTCGGAGCGCACGGAGGACATTCTGCCGCTGGCGCAGCATTTTCTGTCCATCATGAACGCCAAATACAACAAGAACGTGACCCGCATCTCTTCGCCGGCGGTGAATCAGCTGCAGGGCTATTCGTGGCCGGGCAATGTGCGGGAGCTGGAGAACTGCATGGAACGGGCTGTGTTGACCGCCAAAGATGACTGCGTCCACTGCTACAACCTGCCGCCGGCCCTTCAGCCGTCGGATTTCATTGATGACCCCTACAATCAGGAGGAGCCCCTTTCCTTCGCCGCCCAGCTCGCCATGGCGGAACGACGCATTCTGGAGAACGCGCTGAAACGGCATGACGGCAATCGGACGGCCGCCGGAAAGGAGCTGGGTCTCTCGCCCCGCATGATGAACTACCGCATCAACAAAGCAGGCATCAAATGAATGCAAAGGAATTCAATATATGATAATTTTTGCATTCAAAAATGCATAACCAGGAGTTTGCATTCCGACCATGAGCATCACGGCCATCATTGATTACGGGGCAGGCAACTGCACCAGCGTCGCCAGCGCCTTCGCGGCTCTGGGGGCTCCCGCCGTCATCACGCGGGACGCCGCCCGCATCGCGGAGGCGGAACGGGTGGTCTTCCCTGGCGTCGGCGCGGCCCGCAGCGCCATGGACAACCTGCGCACGTTGGGGCTGGAGGAGACGGTCCGGATCGCCGCCCTTTCCGGCAAACCCTTCTTGGGCATATGCTTAGGCATGCAGATTCTCTTCGAGTATTCGGAGGAGGATGGCGGCGTGGAGCTGTTGGGCCTCCTGCCCGGCAAGGTGCGCCGCTTTCCCGATGTCCCCGGCTTCAAGATTCCCGAAATCGGCTGGAATCAGGTCAACGGCGGCACGGAATACTACTTTGTCCATTCCTATTACGCGGAGCCGTGTCCCTACACGGTGGGCCTCACGGAGTATGCGGGAGTCACCTTCACCAGCGCCGTGCGCAAAGGCAATTTGACCGCCACCCAGTTCCATCCGGAGAAGTCCGGAAGGGCGGGGCTGGCTCTGCTCAAGGAGTTCCTCTCATGCTGACGAAACGGGTCATTCCCTGCCTCGACGTGCGCGGCGGCCGAGTCACCAAAGGCGTCCGCTTCCAGAACAACCAGGACCTGGGCGACCCCGTGGAGATGGCCGTCGCCTATTCGGACGGCGGCGCGGACGAATTGGTGTTCTACGACATCACCGCCTCCGCCGAACAGCGTCCCATCGACATCAATATGGTGCGGCAGGTGGCCGCCGCCATCCACATCCCCTTCGCCGTCGGCGGCGGAGTCTCCTCCATTGAGGACATGGAGCGGGTGATTCTGGCCGGCGCGGAGAAGGTCTCCGTCAATTCTCTGGCCATCCAGAAGCCGGACATCATTTCGGAGGGCGCCGCCGTCTTCGGCCGCCAATGCATCGTGTTGGGCATGGATCCCGTGCGGAATCCCGCCTGTCCCTGCGGCTACGAAGTCACTATGAAGGGCTTCCGCGTCCGCACGGGCATGGACGCGTTGGAGTGGGCCAAGCGGGCCGAGGACCTGGGGGCAGGGGAGATCGTCGTCAACTCCGTGGACGCGGACGGAACCCGCCATGGCTTCGAGCTCACCGTGACTCGCCTCATCGCGGACGCTGTCGGGGTCCCGGTGGTCGCCTCCGGCGGCGCGGGAAAGCCGGAGCATCTGGTGGAGGCCTTTCGAGAGGGACATGCGGACGCCGCCATCGTCGCGGGCATGATCCACACGGGAGACTACACCATCACCCAAATCAAGCGCGTCATGCAGGAGGCGGGCATCCCCACGCGGATGAGCTATTGAATAAAAAGTTGTAACATCTTAATAAAGAATAACTTACGAATATCATGAGCAGACAGTGGATTGCCATTTTGGATTACGGCTCCCAATACACGCAGCTGATCGCGCGTCGTATTCGGGAGATGGAGGTCTATTCGGAAATCATTCCGTGGGACAGCCGGGCCGAGGCGCTGCGGAAGAATCCGCCTGCCGGCATCATCCTGTCCGGCGGTCCCTGCAGCGTGTTTGACAGGGACGCCCCGGACATTGACGCGGACATCCTTCGCATGGGGGTGCCGGTTTTGGGCATCTGCTACGGCATGCAGCTCCTTTCCTATACTTTAGGGGGCCATGTGGCGCCGGGGGCCGAACGCGAATACGGCAAAATGCCCATTGAGATCCTGCCCGGCAACCCGCTCTTCAACGGCATTCCGTCCACCATCACGGTCTGGATGAGCCATGGGGACCGTGTGGAGGCCATCCCCGCCAATTTCAGCCGCGGCGCCGTCTCCGCCACCTGTCCTTTCGCCGCGATGTTCAACAACGAGCAGCGGATCTACGCCCTGCAGTTCCATCCGGAAGTCGTTCATACGCAATATGGTACGCAGATTCTGCGCAATTTCGTCTTTGGCATCTGCGGCGGTCGGGCGGACTGGAAGCTCAGCTCGTGGGTGGAGGATACTGTGGCCCAGCTGAAAGACCGCATTGGCGATGACGAGGTGGTTTTGGGGCTCTCCGGCGGCGTGGACTCCTCCGTGGTGGCGGTGCTCCTGAACCGCGCCATCGGCCGCCGCCTCCACTGCATCTTTGTGGACAATGGGCTGCTGCGCTGGCGGGAGGCGGAGCAGGTGGAGGAGATGTTCCACAAGAACTTGGGACTGGATTTGACCGTCGTCCATGCGGCGGAGCGGTTCTACGGGGCCCTCAAGGGGCTGGAGAATCCGGAGGACAAGCGGAAGGCCATCGGCGCGCTGTTCATTCAGGTGTTCGCCGAGGAGGCGCGGCGCTTCCGCCACTGCCGTTATTTGGGGCAGGGAACCATCTATCCGGACGTCATTGAAAGCCGCTCCCCCCGCAAAGGGCCCTCGCAGACCATCAAGAGCCACCACAACGTGGGCGGCCTTCCTGAAGACCTGAAATTCGAGCTGGTGGAGCCCCTGCGGGAGCTTTTCAAGGACGAGGTCCGCGGCGTCGGCCGCGTGTTGGGGATGGCGGACGAACTGTTGGACCGCCAGCCCTTCCCGGGCCCCGGCCTGGGTGTCCGCGTTGTGGGCGAAGTGACCGAAGAGAAGGTGAAGCTGCTGCAGCAGGCGGATTTGCGGGTTCAGGAGGAAATACGCAAGTTGCCTGACTACAAGATGATATGGCAGACTTTCGCGGTGCTGCTTCCCGTGCGCAGCGTGGGCGTGATGGGGGACCAGCGCACCTATGAGTACACCTGCGCCATCCGCAGCGTCAATTCCATTGACGCCATGACGGCGGACTGGACGCGGCTTCCCTACGACGTGATGGCCCGCATGTCCAACCGCATCATCAACGAAGTGCGGGGCATCAACCGCGTCGTGTACGACATTTCGTCCAAGCCGCCGGCCACCATCGAATGGGAATAACCTTCAATGATTGTAAATTCAAAACTCTCTGATGGTCTACTAAAGCCGTTGCAATGACTGTAAATTCTGTCAAGCATCACCATGACAGTCCAAATCTCACGACAAATTCCTAATTTCTAATTTCTAATTCCTAATTCCAAATCAAAAGGCGCCGCGCCTCCTGTAAGAGCAAGCGCGACGCCCTTTGAGTCTATGACTGGATGCCGCCGTGCGGCGGTTCAGACATTAGTAGTTGATAAGGGTATGGTCCTGCGTGTAGATGGAGCAGGTGTCAGTCGTTTTGAGCTGCATCTTCTTGCCGCTAGCGAAGAGGTCGCCAGTGTTGATGGAGGCTGCGTGGCCATCCACGAAGACCTGGTTGGCGCGTTCATTGTGGGCCATCCAAACGTACATTCTATCGCCACTTCTGTTGTAGTGGATGCAGTAGACGGGGGCGTTGACGTTGGCGACGATGCCCCAGCTGTCCGTCTGCAGGAAGGAGGCGGAGGGGTTCTTGATGTAGTTGGTCAGCAGGTAGCGGTGGTTATTGGTCGTCGGGTTCGTCCATTCAATGATGTCATCCGAATAATCCCAGTTGACAACGACACCGTAGATGTGCTCCATGAAGCAATAGCTGCCGGTGGTGCCGTTCCAGCCGGGTTTCGGCTTGGCCTGGTCGGCGGGGCAGCAGATGATGCCGCTGTCCATTTCGATGTAGCCCGTGCGCATCAGGTTGTCTGCCCAGGAGCAGGCGCGGGAGTAGCCTGGATACCATGCGCATGCAAAGTCATCGTAGACGGGGAAGCGGCCATTGAAGTCGTCCATGTAGAGCAAGCTTGCCTCGCCGCAACCTTTCAGGTTGGAAATGCAGTTGACGGCTTGGGCCTTCTGTTTGGCCTTTGCCAATGCGGGCAGCAGCATGCCGGCAAGGATGGCGATGATGGCGATGACGACCAGCAATTCGATAAGTGTGAATCTCTTTTTCATTCTTCGACGTTCCTTCTTTTTGAGGTAACAATTTATTGACTATGCTTTTCCAACACAGAAAAACACCCTTCTAATTTACCCCCCATTTTTTTGTCAAGTCGTTGTGTTGAACAAAGTCACGATTTTTGCATTTTTTTGAGAAAAAAGTTGAAAAGTGGGACGGGAGACGAGAGACGTGAGACGAGAAAAGTGGAAAAAGTGAAAAGTGAAAAGTGAAAAAAAGTGGAAAGAAAATAGTGGAAACAACGTTTTATCAGTGATTTATAAGTCTCGCGTCTCCCGTCTCACGTCCATCACACCCCGTCTCACGTCCCTTGTCACAAGAAGAGTGGAAAGTGGGACGAGAGACTGGAGACGGGGGACGGGAGAATGAAAAATGGGACGGTGGACGTTAGACGCGAAATATGTAACTTGCTGATAAATCGTTGTTTATAGCAAAACATGGTCAACAATCAGCCATGGCAACGATTTTTTAGCCCCTCTTGTCTCATGTCTCTCGTCTCACGTCACAAGAAGAGTGACACGACCTATCCATTGTGGGAAATTACTAAAATTGCTACCGGTATTAAAAAATTTCAATTGCTCTCTTGTATTCCTGTAAAAGTAGGGTAAAGTTATTGATAGGAAACGTCACGAAGATGTATTGCCCTTCGTTATTCCCCCAAAAAATTGGGGGGGTAAATGCGTTAAGTGACTTAACAAGAAGGAGATGCATCATGAAAAAGCGTTTTACCCTCATCGAGTTGCTGGTCGTCATCGCCATCATCGCCATCTTGGCGGGCATGCTCTTGCCGGCGTTGGCGAAGGCGAAGCAGAAGGCCATCGCCATCAACTGCGCATCCAACCTAAGGGGCAGTGTGGAAACCAGCATCCTCTACATGGATGACTATTCAGGCTCGTTCCCACTCTATGACTATCTCCAGACCACCGATCTGGGCAAACACAGGAACAACTTCACGTGGTGCGACACCCTGATGCGCATGGGCTACATGGAATACGGCTCCGGCATCGCCATCTGCCCGCTCTACCGAAACAAGCCGGATGAAGGCGGCTACAATGGCGACAATCCCGACAATCCCACCTACGCCTTTGTCCGCTGCTACGGCGTCGTCTACACCTACGCATGGAAAAACAGTGTGCTGAATCGGACTGCCAATGACTGGAACGTGTGGCTGCAGACTCAATTGCTCACGAATCCATCCAGCACCATCCTGCTTGGCGACTCGTGGGGCATCTGGGATGGCGAAAACAGCGCCCCGGTCTATGCCGTCACTCCCAACAACTCGTTTTCTGCGTTCGTAGGCCACTACATGTACAAGGCCTTCCACAACGAGCGCATCAACGCAGGTTTCGCGGATGGCCATGTCAGCTCCAACAGCCCAGGCGACATGCTCGCCAGCGTCAAGAAGATGCCTATATCTGACACAAGCACCTTCTACTTCTGGACTGGCGAGGACGTTTTCGTCAAATACTGATCCTTCCCATGCCGCCGCGCGGGACTTTTGTCCCGCAAACTTGCCAAGGCCATTCCTTTCCCATGCGACTGAGCCACCAATGTCTACAACCGCCATTGCGGCATCCCGCCGGACTGGAATGGCCTTTCTGATTTTTAATGGAAATAATACTATATATTAATTGTATTATATAGGAGAAAACCATGTCTTGCCGTCTTATGGAAATTCCATTGATGATTTGCACTCTGCCCATGCTCGTCTTCTGCTCAGCCTGGACGGTCATGACACCGAAGGACGCCACGGCGCCTGAACAGCAGGCCAAAAAGGAACTGGAGCATTATCTGCCGCTGGCGGCCAAATCATTGAAGATTGACGGCCATGATGTGGAAGTCATTGAGGTGAAAAGGGATGACGAATCCTTTGCCGATGAGGAATACGAAATTCTGTGCCAAGACAAGCGCATTCTGCTCCATGGCGGCGGCAGCCGTGGCGCCCTGTATGCAGCCTATTCCTTCTTGGAAAATCAGATAGGCGTCCACTGGTGGCCCATATCGGACGACTATGTCCCGCCCATGCGGGAGGTGGAGCTGCCTTCCGGCCGCATACGCTTCAAACCGTCGTTTCTTCGCCGCGAAATCTGGACGACCCGTTTCCCTGAAAAGCGGGGTGGCCGCTGGTTCATCGCCAACCGGCTCAACCACACGGGAAACATCCCCCTGCTGCCTGAATTCGGTGAAGGGCGACTGGGCGCCGCCGAATATGGCAAACCCTTTCTTGTACATACATTTGACAACTACTGTCCGTCGGACATGCTCGACACCCATCCCGAATTCTTCGGCCTTTGGGACGGCAAGCGCGTCGCGGGCATCGGAGAAGGGGAGCTGTGCCTCACCAACAAGGAACTACGCAACTATTTCAAGCAGAAGCTAAAGGAATACATTCTTGCGGATGAAAAGGCCGCCAGGGAAGGTGGTTATCCGCCGCCGCTTATCTACAGCGTCAGCCAAAATGACAACGACCACCCCTGCCAATGCCCCGAATGCCGCGCCTTCGTGCAGCGGGAAGGTGCTGAATCCAACTTGCTTCTGGATTTTGTCAACGAGCTTGCCGACGAACTCAAGGACTTTCGGCCAAACCTGTATCTGGATACGCTCGCATACCGTTTCACCACCCCGCCGCCCAAACATACCCGCCCCCGCCCCAATGTCATCATCCGTTATTGCGATGTCAACAGCGACTACCGTTTCGGCCCCCTCCATCCCGTCAACAAGCAGATGCACGACGAGCTTCTCGCTTGGTCAAAATGCGCCAAGACACTTTCCATTTGGGACTACCACGTCCTGTACGGCGGCGACTGCTCCGAATACGCCGCCCCAAGCGAATTCACCTATCCCGAACTGTTCAAATTCTACAAGGACATCGGCACGCAGATTTTCTTCATCCAGTCGGAAGAGCCCATCAAATGCGACATGTATGAACTGAAAGTCTGGCTGGCGGCAAAATACCTTGAGAATCCCGAACAGGATTTCGAAAAACTGCGCAGCACCTTTATGACCTGCTACTACGGCGACGCGGCACCCGCCCTCAGCCGCTATCGCGACATCCTCCGCGAAGAGGCTCTCAAGCATCCCACTACCGAAAAGATGACTTTCTACGAACCGCCAACCTCCGTCTGGGACTATTTGTCCCTTGAAGGCGCCATCGCGTGTCTGCAGGCCTGCGAAGAGGCCGAACAGGCTGTTGCCTCCGATCCCGTCCTCCTGCTGCGGGCACGTCACGCCGCGGCCGGCCTCCATGCGCTGGTCTGCACCCACCATCTTCGCCGCTACAGGAAGGAATGGCTGAAGTCAGGGAAAAAGCTGGAGGACTTCCCCATCCAGGCCTCTGTACTTCTGGAGAAGTACATTGAAACCCGCCGCGCATGGGGCAGACACGTTAATCCGGAATACGATCAGGAGCGTCTGTTGGCGATAATGCATACGAGAGGCCAGGCGCAAATGCATGACACGGCGCCACTTCCGCCAGAATTCACGCAAAGGGATTTCATTGACATGGTAACGGAGCAGATATCGATACCAACGGTATGCACGGACTATGTCAAATTGGTGGAGGATCCAGCCAGCTCCACCGGATACGCCCTGCGGATTGACTGCGATTCCCCTGCGGAGAAATACACCTTCCCATTGCCGCAGACAGCCGGCGTCTATGGCGAATCAACGGCCAAAGTCCTGCATTCCATATCCCTCACCAGCGAAGATGTCCAGCCGGAAGGCTATCATTGGCACCATTTGGGACGCGTCGCGCTGAATCGGAAGAATATCATCTACGTTGGTGGCATTTGGGCCATTCAGGCACGGACGGACGATATTCCCGACTGGGATGGACGGCTAGCCGACGTCTATGTGTCCATCCGATTCGAAGGGCCGCAATATCGGTATCAGGAAGTTGGCGCCAACGCCATTTACGTGGACCGTGTCGCCATCGTCGCCGCCGAATGAGCAGACCCTTCAGTGTAACCGGCAGACCACGTCATGAACAAAGGCCATTCCTTTTCAAAAGGAGTGGCCTTTTTGAGGAAAAAGTGGAATGGGGGACGGTGGACGTGAGACGCGAAATATGTAACTTGCTTATAAATCGTTGTTTATAGCAAAAACATGGACAACAATCAGCCATGGCAACGATTTTCGTAGACCCTCTCGTCTCGCGTCTCACGTCTCGCGTCCCTTGTCACAAGAAGAGTGGAAAGTGGGACGAGAGACTGGAGACGGGGGACGGGAGAATGAAAAACGGGACGGTGGACGTGAGACGCGAAATATGTAACTTGCTTATAAATCGTTGCTTATAGCAAAACATGGTCAACATTCAACCATGGCCAACGATTTTTTAGCCCCTCTTGTCTCATGTCTCTCGTCCTTTTTAGCGACGAAACTTTTCCGTCACTTCGCGTTTTCGATGCGGCGGATGCGCAGATCCTGCAGGACGCCGGACTCCTTGCCGCCGCCGCAGCAGTAGGCCAGCAGCAGCGCGTCGTCGTCGAAGAGCATGGCGATGTAGCAGAAGCCGTGGTCAGGAGCGGTCTCGATGGTGCGATGGCCGTGCCATGAGGCGCCATTGTCCTTGGAGCGGGCGATGACCAGCGGCGTGCGGCTCCAGCTTTCCTTCGTGGGCTGAATGCCCCAGCGGGGGTCGAGGTCGCACCATACGGCGGTCAGTTCGCCGGTCTTCGGATTCCGCTTCATGGTGAGAGGCGATGAAATGGAGGGGAATTCCGTGGCCTGCACCGCCTGCGTCCACGTTTCGCCGCCGTCGTTGGAAAAGGCCTTGTAGGGAGTCTTCACATTGGTGCGGAACCATGCCATGACTCTGTTGTTGCCCAAATCGACGACGCCTGGCTCCTGGAAGTGCTCGTATCCGGAGCCTAGCCATAGGGGCGGATAGCAGCATTGTCTCGCCTCCCGCCACGTCGCGCCGCCGTCGTCCGACAAATAGAAATAGGTTTCAGACCGCGGTGCATAGACCGTGGACACTTTGCCATCGGCGATTCTGGGGGCGAGAATGCGCACATTGGCGATCGGCACGATGATGCGTCCACTTTCCAGCTGCACGAGACGGTCGTTGCACAGCACGATATAGCTTGGGGGAACGGCGCAGATGTCGACGGGCTCCGTCCAGGTCTCGCCTTCATCGGAGGAGGTGCAGAAGTAGGGGCGGCAGTCCAGGGCGCCGGGGTCGTTGGGGATTTTTGTCGTCAGGGAGCGGTCCTTGAAGGATTTCTCCAGATAGGCCATGGCGATGCGTCCGTCCTGCAGGCGCAGGAGGGAGACGCTCATCACGTTCTGCGCCCGGTTGGGGACGACGACGCGGTAGTCGCTCCACGTGCGGCCGCCGTCGGAGGAGGTGATGGCCACCAGGTCCGCATGGGCGTGGTCATCCCAGTTGGTCGTGGTGTAGCGGGTGTACATGAACATGATGCGTCCGTCCTTCAGTTTGACGAACGCGCCTTCGGAATTGCGGCCGTTGGTTCCTGCGTGTTTGATGTCGGTGACGCTGTCTGCCATGGGTTTGGCTCCTTCCTCTGCTGAAACAATGGATAATGTGGCAATGGCGAGAATGACTTGGATGATTCTGCGTCTCATGGTGGCTCCTTGTCGAAAAGGCTGCAGGTGGCTTTGGGTTCCTTATTCCTTATAATATAGGAAAGGATAGGTGAAAATCAATCGTGGAGGGATTACAAACGGTGATAATCGGCTGGTTGCGGGCGGCCGTTTTGTCAAAGGCGAAAGATGCATTACATTATATGTTTCTTCATGAAACCTAAAGTGGAAAAACCGCAAGAGTAAGGAAAGCCATCATGCAATACGACAAAAATCATGCCCTATTGAGCACATCCATTCCGGAAATCGGCGAGCCGAAGCGCGGCAAAGTCCGTGATGTCTATGACTTAGGGGATTCTCTGCTGTTTGTGGCCACGGACCGCATCAGCGCCTTTGACTGCATCATGCCCAACGGCATCCCCGGCAAGGGCATGGTTTTGACGCAGATCACGCTGAACTGGTTCAAAGTGCTCAGCGGCCTTTCCAACCACCTCATCACGGCGGATGTCTCCCGCTATCCGGAAGCCCTGCGCAAATACGCGGCGGATCTGGACGGCCGCTCGATGATTGTCCGAAAGCTGAAAATGCTTCCGGTGGAATGCATTGTGCGTGGCTATCTGACCGGCTCCGGCTGGGAAAGCTACCAGAAGTGCGGCAAAGTCTGCGGCATTCCGCTGCGGGCAGGCTACATCAACGCCTCCAAATTGGACGAGCCCATCTTCACGCCGACCACCAAGGAGGAAAGCGGCCATGACATGGCCATCACCGCCGAAGAGCTCTGCGGCGTCATCGGCAGCGAACTGACCGGCAAGCTGAAAACCGCCGCCCTTTCCCTTTACAGCCAAGCGGCGGACTATGCCATCGCCCGCGGCATCATCGTCGCCGACACCAAATTCGAATTCGGCCTGGATGAAAAGGGCGAACTCGTTCTGGCAGATGAAGTTCTGACGCCGGATTCAAGCCGCTTCTGGCCCGTGGCCTCCTACGCGCCCGGCAAGAATCCGCCGTCTCTGGACAAGCAGTTTGTCCGTGACTGGCTGGACAGCGTCCATTTCAACCATCAGCCCCCCGCCCCCGAACTGCCGGACGACATTGTGGAAAAGACTGCCGCGAAATATCGCGGCGCCCTGACGGAGCTGACTGCATAACTTGTTGATTATAAGGTATTTACACATATGGCCATGCAATACGATTCCTATCAGAGCCCTTTCTCCACCCGCTATGCCAGCGGCCAGATGCAGCAGATCTTCTCGGAGCTCCACAAGTTCAGAACGTGGCGGCGGCTTTGGATCGCCCTGGCGGAGGCGGAGCAGGAACTGGGTCTGGCCATCAGCGATGCGCAAATCGCTCAGCTGAAGGAACATGCGCTGGACATCAATTTTGCGGAGGCGGAGGCGCGGGAGAAGATCGTGCGTCACGATGTCATGAGCCATGTCTATGCCTACGGTCTGCAATGTCCTGATGCCAAGGGAATTATCCATCTTGGAGCCACCTCCTGCTACGTGGGGGACAACACGGACCTGATCATCATGCGGGAGGCACTGCAGCTGCTGCGGGGCAAGCTGGTCACGGTCATCGGCAATCTGGCGGATTTCGCGGAGGCCCATGCGAGCCTGCCCACGTTGGCCTTCACCCACTTCCAGCCCGCCCAACCCACCACGGTGGGCAAACGGGCCACCCTGTGGATTCAGGACCTGCTGGCGGACGTGGCGGATTTGGACTACGTGGCCGGCAATCTGCGGCTGCTGGGCTCAAAGGGCACCACGGGCACCCAGGCCAGCTTTTTGGAGCTCTTTGGCGGCGACCACGACCGCTGCAAGAAGCTGGATGCCCTCATCGCGGAGAAGATGGGCTTCCCTGGCTGCTATGCGGTGTCTGGCCAGACCTATTCGCGGAAGATCGACGCCAATGTGCTCAATGTCCTTTCGGGCATCGCCCAAAGCGCCGCCAAATTCTCCAACGACATTCGGCTGCTGCAGCATCTGAAGGAAGTGGAGGAGCCCTTCGAGAAGGGCCAGATCGGCTCCTCCGCCATGGCCTACAAGCGGAATCCCATGCGCAGCGAACGCATCGCATCTATCGCTCGCTACGTGATTTGCGATGCGCTGAACCCCGCCATGACCGCCGCCACCCAATGGTTCGAGCGCACGCTTGACGACTCCGCCAACCGACGCGTGGCCATTGCGGAGGGCTTCCTGGCCGTGGACGGCATTCTCAACCTCTACAGCAACGTCTCCAGCGGACTGGTGGTCTATCCCAAGGTCATCGCCCGTCGGCTGGAGCAGGAGCTGCCCTTCATGGCGTCGGAGAACCTGATGATGGACGCCGTCAAGGCGGGCGGGGACCGTCAGGAGCTCCACGAGGTCATTCGCGTCAACGCGCAGGCCGCCGCGGCGAACGTCAAGCAGAACGGCGGGGAGAACGACCTGCTGGCCCGCCTGGCCCGAGATGAACATTTCGCCAAGCTGAACCTGGACCTCGCCGCCGCTTTGGACCCCAGCCGCTATGTGGGACGGGCTCCGGAGCAGACGTTGGACTATCTTGCGGAATGCGTCCGTCCCTTCTTGAAGGAAAACGCGGACCGTGCCATGTCCGGCGGCGAAGTGAATGTCTGAAAACAGTTCAGCGGGGTCGGCGGCCTAACTCTAGCTAGCTCTAGAAGCTCTAGAAAAATTCCTAATTTCTAATTCCTAATTTCTAATTTCTAATTCCTAATTCCTAATTTTCAAATACTTCTAGCTGCTGGAGAAAAGATGTCAACGATAGTGGTTGTCGGAACGCAATGGGGCGATGAAGGCAAGGGAAAGATTGTGGATTTCCTTGCGTCCCAAGCAGATGTGGTGGCCCGTTTCCAAGGGGGAAGCAATGCGGGGCATACGGTCACGGCGGATGGGCAGGAGTACAAGCTGCATCTGCTGCCCTCCGGAATCTTGTATCCGGGCTGCATCTGCGTCGTCGGCAATGACGTGGTGTTGGACCCCAAGCTGATTCTGGAGGAGATTGACGCCCTGAAAAAGCAGGGCCGCCCCATGGGCGAGCTTCGCATCTCAAACCGCTGCCATGTGGTGATGCCTTATCACAAGCGGCTGGATGCCCTGCAGGAGGCGTTTCGCGGAAAGGGCAAAGTCGGCACCACGGGCCATGGCATCGGCCCCTGCTATGCCGACGCCGCCGACCGCATCGGCATCCGGGTGGTCAGCTGGATGGACAAAGCCGCCTTCGCCGCCGAACTGAAGGCCGTTTTGGAGTACAAGAACCGGATTTTGACGGAAGTGTTTAAGGCGGAACCCTTTGATTTCCAGCAAATCTACGATGAATACAACGCCTATGCGGAACGGCTTCGTCCCTATGTGTGCGACACCTGCACCCTGATGAACGGGCTGATTCAGGATGGCCGCCGCGTGCTTTTCGAAGGGGCGCAGGCCGCCATGCTGGACTTGTCCCATGGCACCTATCCCTTTGTCACCAGCTCACATCCGACGGCGGGCGCCGTCTGCGTCGGCTTGGGCGTCGGCCCCCGCTGCATCGACAAGGTGATTGGCGTCGTGAAGGCCTATGCAACGCGGGTGGGCGAAGGTCCCTTCCCCACGGAGCAGCTGAACGAAAACGGCGTCCGACTGCGTGAAATCGCCCACGAATACGGCGCGACCACGGGGCGCCCCCGCCGGACGGGGTGGCTGGACATGAGCGTGGTCCGCTATGCGGCGCAGCTCAACGGGTTGGACTGCATCGCCATCACGCGGCTGGACATTCTTGACCACTTCTCCGAAATCAAAATCTGCAGCGGCTACACGCTGAACGGCCAGCCGTTGAACGAGTTCCCCGCCAGCCTGAAGGTCTTGGGGCAGGTGGAGCCCGTCTACGAAACCCTGCCGGGCTGGATGACGGACACCAGCGGCATCCGCGACTACGACAAGCTGCCGCCCAACTGCCGCCGCTATGCGGAGCGGGTGGCGGAACTGGCGGGAACCCGCTTGGGCATCGTCTCCGTCGGCCCTGGCCGCGATCAGACCATCGTGCTGGAAAAGATGTTCTAAAGAATTAGGAATTAGGAATTAGGAATTTCCCTAGTGCTTCTAGAGCTAGCTATATGCATTAAATGCTTAAATTGAATGCATTAAATGAAACAGGGAGTCGTGCTCCAAAAAGCGGAGAAACAGGCGGGAAATCGCGTCTGGAAGGGCCTTGTGGACACCTGGTTTTTCGGCGAAATGCCCGCTAATGGCCCCAGGGGGCCCGCTGTGGCATTTTGTGTCTGAACCTGTATATTAATACCTCTCTTGGTGCATGGGCCTGTTAGGGGCCATTCCTGCAGTTTTGCCGTTTTTGCACTTTGTTGCATTATATTGCAATTTATGGCGTCATGGCATGGCGGAGAGATTCAGGGGGACGGGTGCGTCGATGGCGATGGAGTCTGGCGTGACCACGCAGTCCATGGCTAGGACCTTCACGCCGTTTTGGGCGGCGATCCGCAGCGTTTCCGCGAATTCGAGGTGATGGATGTCGCTGGGTCTCATTTCCCGAACGCCCTTCATCTGGATGACGAACAGCAGCATGGCCTCATGACCGTCCTTTTGGCATGCCATGAGCTCGTGGAGATGTTTCACACCGCGTTCCGTGGGGGCGTCGGGGAAGCTGGCGACGCCGTCGTTTTCCAACGTGACGCCTTTGACCTCCAAAAACACGCTTCGCGAGCCGTCCTGAACATGGAAGTCAAAGCGGGAGCTGTGCCACGTGACTTCTCGCCGGAAGGTGGCCTGCGGGGAGAACAGCCCGCTGCGGGGCAGCCATTCGGCGGCCACGTCGTTGGGGACTTGGGAGTCCATGTTGACCAGCAGGGTGTCGCCGCAAGACCGCCGTTTCACCACGCTGATGAGGTCGTGGCGGGTTTTGCGGGCGGGGTTGTCCGATTGGGCAAGGTAGATGTGGGCGCCGGGGAGCAGCAGCTCGTTGCAGCGGCCCGTGTTCTTCACATGCACCACCTGCTCCACGCCGTCGATGTCGACGTGGGCGATGAAGCGGTTGGGCCGCCGAAGGAAGATGGCGCCGATGGTGTGAGGATAGTTCATCCTGTATTCCTAAAATCCGCAGCTAACTCTCTTGTTATGGAATAATATGCCATTTATCGGCAACTTATGAAGAACAACACGCTGGCGAGCCGGATGGATGCGCATTACATAAGATATTTATACATAATGAGTTATGTTTCCAAAGCTAGTTTGTGCGCTTTTGGGGGGCATGGGGGGGCGATGGGTTAGGGGAGGTCCGCCACATTTTTGCCCTTGCCATAGAATCCGTCCCAGGCGTTGCGGAACTTCTCCACGGAGGCGTCCGTCATGGGATGGGCGGCCAGTTTCCATACCAGATCCGGACTTAGGGTGACCGTGTGGGCGCCGGCGAGCAGCACATCCATGATCTGCCGCACATTGCGGAAGGAGGCGGCAAGAATTCTAGCGGGCAGATGGCGAGAGTCCAAGTAGCTGACCACCTTGCGGACAAACTCAGCCCCGCTTTCGTTGGCGTCCTCGATGTGGTTGATGTAGGGCGCCAGAAAGCTGGCTCCATGCTCCGCCGCCAAAAGCGCCTGGGGGACACTGTGGATGGTGGTGGCCGTGAAGGCGATGCCCTCCTTTTGAAGCTGAGGCATGGCCTTGAGTCCCTCTGCGGAAACGGGGACCTTGACGTAGAAATTGCCGCTGATGCGCTCCCGAAGGGCGGCGGCGTCCTGTAGAATCTGTTTCGCCGTGCTTCCCATGACCTGAGCGTGAAGCATGCGGTCGTTGCCGATGAGGCGTCGGATGTCTTGGAGAAGGTCCCAGAAGGGGCGACGTTCCTTGACAATCAAAGTGGGGCAGGTGGTCACTCCTGCAAGAGGATAGGCCTCCAGCGCCGTGGCGATATCCTCTAGATTTGTGGTGTCTACAAGAAGAAACATGATTGCATGGCTCCCGTTAAGTTCAATGTGGATGTCCTGTGGAAAATCCCACAAAAATAGCATGGATTGGCCCGTTGGCAAGCGGACAGGCCGTGGAAAACAAAGGCCGAAGGCGCCCATTTTCGTCATTGCCGATTGAAAATTATCCAGTTACGATTACAATAATCGTATTCCGTTTCATTCCGCGAAGGGGCCGGCGGGATGCCATATATTATATATATGGAATAGAGTGGGTGGCGACGGGGTGTCAAAATGAAAGTTTTTATTCTATTTTTGCAATAACATGCAAGTTTATTGATTATGAACAGAACAGGAGCGTGAAATGAATGGCATGTGGACACTGAGATGCGCATGGGTGGCCTGCCTGTGCATGGCGGTGGCGGAGGCGGGCGAGGCCTTCGGCACCTTCGCGTTTGCGGACTGCAAGGTCCTCTGCTTTCAGGACGTGGCCATGCGGCACCGCGCCGACCTTTTCGCGGACACGGAGAATTCCGGCTTCCGTCAGACGGAAGCCAGCTATCTTTCCTCCGTCAACGTGTTTCTGCTTGAGCGGGGCGGGGAGCGCTTTCTCATTGACGCGGGAAACGACGCCTCGCGCGGCACGCTGAAGCGCAAGCTGGAGCAGGGGAAAATCGACCCCGCCACCATCAAGGGGATTTTCATCACCCACATTCATCCGGACCATGTGGGCGGGTTGCTGTGGCAGAACCGTCCGCTGTTCCCCAATGCCACCTTATACATTGCGCGGGAAGAAGTTGAGGCATGGGAGAAGGACGCCCGCCGCGCCGCCCTCCGCCGTTATCTGGAGCCCTATGGCAAGCGCATGGCGCGCTTTGAATTCGACAAGCCGCTGCCCGGCGGGCTGATTCCGCTGAAGCGGGCGGGGCACACGCCTGGCCACACCGTCTTCCAGCTCAAGCCGTCTTCGGGAGAGCCGATTTGGTTCGTGGGGGACATCCTCCATGCGGTTGACCTGCAGGTGCCCCACACCAGCTTCTGCGCCGCATACGATACGGAGCCGAAAACCGCCGTAGTCTCTCGGCGACAAGTACTTAAGGCATCCGGCTTGTTCTTCGGAGCCCATTTCCCCTTCCCCGGCTGCGCGGAAATCAAGCCCGGCAAGGGCGACGGAGAGGATTTCATCTATGTCCCCAAGTCGTTCGCTGGAGACGCGGGAGGGCGCCCCTGAACGTTCATCGGCGTCCATAATGCAATCGATTGCATGCGTTTTTATTCATAAAAGGAAGAAATGAGGGAGGGAAACTGTATGGTTGAAGTGGAGATCATCACGGGAGACATCACCACGTTGAAGGTGGATGCCATCGTCAATGCGGCCAACTGCGGCCTGTTGGGCGGCGGCGGGGTGGACGGCGCGATTCATGCCGCCGCCGGAAAGGCGCTGTTCGACGAATGCTGGCAGCTGGTGCAGGGGCTTCCCAACGGAAGAGGGGAGACGGGGCAGGCCTATGCGACTGGCGCGGGGCGGCTGCCCTGCCGCTTTGTCTTCCACACGCCGGGGCCTGTGTATGTGGACGGCCATCATGGGGAGGCGAAGCTGCTGGCCGCCTGCTATGCGAACAGCCTCCGCCTGGCGGAGGAGCGTCAGTGCAAAAGCATCGCCTTCCCCTGCATCTCCACCGGCGTCTACGGCTATCCCAAAGCGGAGGCGGCCACGGTGGCCTGCACCACGGTCATGCAGTTCCCCTGCCACGCGGTGGAGAAGGTGATCTTCTGCTGCTTCAGCCAAGGGGACACCGCCATCGTGAAGCGGGCGTGGGAGGCTCTTCAGACCAAATGAACCCATGGCGAAAACAGCGGGGCAGGGACATGTCACCTGCTGGCCACGTCGCCTGTGTTATATCGTAAATTATTGTATATCAAGATGTTAGGAGAAAAGAGATGAAAAACGCCATTAGTTCGATGCTTGGCATGGCGGTCATGGCGGCCTCCGCCATTTCCGCATTGGCTAACCCGTTGCTGTTGTGGGACATGGAAGCAATCAGCGGGTTGGGCGGCGGCGCGGCGCTGACCCTTCACCACCCTGAATTCCACGAGGTGGCCATCGTGCACGACGCGCCGTGGGAGGGCAATGTCAGCACCTATCACACCGTGTTTCAGGACGGCGACAAATACCGCATGTACTATCGCGGCATGGCATGGGACATGCCCGGCGTCGAAAACCACGAGGTGTACTGCTATGCGGAAAGCAAGGACGGCATCCATTGGGTCAAGCCCTCCTTGGGCATCTGCGAGTTCAACGGCTCGACCGACAACAATATCATCCTGCTGCAGGATCCAAACCACAACAGCTTCGCCCCCTGCATCGACGCCAATCCCGCCTGCCCGCCGGAGCAGCGCTACAAGGCTCTGGGCGGCGAGGAGGTGCATGGCCTCTATCTTTACGTCTCGCCTGACGGCATCCATTGGAAGAAGGCTCAGGAGGAGCCCATCTTCATCAAAAAGGAGGGCGACCGCGGCGTCTTCGACTCCCTGAACACCATGTTCTACGACACGGTCCAGGGCTGCTATGTGGCCAATCTGCGCTATTATAAGTATGTGGAGGAGAATGGAACATGGGACTTGCGCCAAATCCGCCGCTGCACCTCCCCCGACGCCATCCACTGGTCGGAGCCCCAATGGCTGGACACCGGCCCCAACTTCCCGTCCCCCGATTCGCCGCCCATCGAGCTGTACACCAACGCCATCGTGCCCTACGTCAACAATCCCGCCGTCTACATCGGCCTGCCCAAACGCTACGTCTTCTTCCGAGGAAGCGTCTATGACCACAGCGGCGAAAACTCCAACCATGCCTGCGGCCTTTCGGACGCCGCGTTCATGAGCAGCCGCGACGGGCTCCGCTACCATCTCTGGAGCGAGGCCTTCATCCGCCCCGGCCTGCAGCATGACCGCTGGGTCAACCGCAACACCATGTGCGCCCGCGGCGTCGTGCTGACCCCCTCCGACCTGCAGGGTACGCCGCCTGTCCTGTCTCTCTATTCCACAGAGGGTTACTACTCGGATGGACCCTGCCGCCTCCGTCGCCATGTCATCCGGCAGGACGGCTTTGTCTCCGTGCAGGCTCCCTACAGCGGCGGCACGGTGACGCTGAAGCCCCTGGCCGTCACTGTGACGGAAACATCGCAACTACCTGGTAGAAAAGGAGTTACGGTTCAGGAAGAACCCGGCTGGAGCAACGTCATGCTGCTGCTGAACGCCTCCACCTCCGCCCTCGGCGAAATCCGCTGCGAAATTCGCGACAGCCAGAACCGCCCCATTCCCGGCTACACCATGGCGGAGGCCGTTCCCGTCTTCGGCGACGAATTGGACCTGCCCATGGTCTGGAAGAACGGCCCGGACCTGACGCCCCTTCTCGGCCAGACCGTCATCCTTCATTTCGCCATGAAGGACGCCGACATCTATTCCCTCCGCTTCGGCCATCCATGAGAGAAGCCACGATTCTTTTGTGTCATTTGAAGTGACGATTCAGAAGGAGTCCACAGAAAACACGGAAGGACACGGAAGCGAACTGCCGCTGGCCGTTCGCGGTTTAATATTTTATTGAAAAGTCTCCGCGTTCTGCCGCGAATGTGGCGGAACGCTTCAGTTTATCCCGTGTCTTCTGTGGATAATAGACCAATCGCGACGAAACGGCGTCGAGTTGTCCTGTTTTGGTTTGAAAATTGCGGGAATGTCCTTATATTAAACAATCTTATTCTGTCCACGTTGGTGTCGAAAAGCCGTCCGCCCGCTGGTGGCCACGGTTTTCGGCCAACGGCAACAACCAGGAGGATGTTCAGGTATGAATGAAGAGTATTTGGCCAGGGCCCGCGAGAAGGTCTCCGATGTCCGGCTGTTCATCAACGGAGTGTCCAAACGCGCCGCGCAGTTGGCGAAGGGCGCCCGTCGTCTTGTGCCGTCTCCGCCGGACGACGAACGGTCGAATCTAGACATCGCGTTGCTGGAAGTGGCTGAGGGAAAGGTCATTATCAGCAGCGAGTACGAAGAGGCCAAGGCAAAGGCGGAAGCGGAAGCGGCCGCCGAGGCGAAAGAGGAGAAATAGGACCAATGGCTGACATCTATGTGTTCATGGGCCCTCCGGGAGCCGGCAAAGGCTCCATGGGCGAGCTGTTCTGCGGCGAGACGGGCGTGGTCCATGTGTCCACGGGCGACTTGCTGCGGGCGGAGATGGCCGCGGGCAGCGAGCTGGGGATGCAGGTGAAGGAGCTGATTGCCAAAGGGCAGCTGGTCTCCGATGACATCGTGGCCGCCATGGTGGAGAAACGCCTGGGCCAGAAGGACATCCGTGAACACGGCTGTCTGCTGGACGGCTTTCCCCGCACCGTGCCGCAGGCCGAGGTCCTGGACGGCATCCTGTCCAAACTGGGCCATCGCATGGCGGCGGTCCTGCTGATCGAGGCGGACGAGGAGATGCTGGTCAAGCGCATGACCTCCCGCCGGATGTGCTCCAACAAGGACTGCGGCGCCATCTACAACATCCTCAGCCTCCCTCCGAAGACGGAGGGCATCTGCGACCGCTGCGGCCAGAAGCTTTATCAGCGGGCCGATGACAGCGAGGAGACGGCCCGAAACCGCATGACCGTCTATCAGAAGCAGACTGCGCCGCTCATCGACTTCTATTCCCGCAAGGGCCAGCTGGTCCGCACGGTCAGCGACGACAGCGGCATCGACGCCTGCTATCAGCGGCTGCGCCGCGTTCTGCACATGGCATGAGGCGCGTGGACCTATGGTAAGCGGAAAAATCAGATTGTACGAAGGCGCGGAGCTGGAGGGAGTTCGCGCGGCGGCCGCCGCCTCGGCGGAGGTGCTGGCGCGGCTTTGCGACGCCGTGGAGCCGGGCATGAGCACGCTGGACATGGACCATTTGGCGGAGGCCTTCATCCATGACACCGGCGGCAAAAGCGCCTTTTTGGGCTATCACGGCTATCCGGGGCAGATTTGCATTTCCCTGAACAATGAGGTGGTCCATGGCATCGGCCGGGCGGACCGCATCATCCAGAAGGGAGATGTGGTCAGTCTGGACGTGGGCGTCACCGTGGGCGGCTACGTGGGGGACAACGCCCGCACCGTCTGCGCGGGCGGTCAGCCGGAAGGGCAGGTGGCCGAGCTGCTGACCGTCACGCGGGATGCGCTCATGGCCGGCATCGACGCCGCCCGGGAGGGCAACACCATCAATGACATCGGCGGCGCCGTGGAGGATTTGGCGAAGAAGCACGGCTTTGGAGTGGTTCGCGATATGGTGGGACATGGCTGCGGCAAGGTGATGCACGAGCCGCCCGAAGTGCCCAATTACCGCATCCATGGCCATAGTCCGACCTTGAAGGCGGGAATGATCATCGCCATCGAGCCCATGATCAACGTGGGAACTTGGCGGATTGTCTTCGACCGGGAGGATGGATGGACCGTCCGCACGGCGGATGGAAGCCTGTCTGCGCATTTTGAACATCAGATCCTCATAACCAAGAACAACCCGGAGATTTTGACGTGGCCAAAGAGTGCATAAAAGCAGAAGGCGTTGTGAAGGAACTACTTCCGAATACGGAATTCCTTGTGACCCTGGAGAACGGATATGAAGTCCGCGCCCACATCAGCGGCAAGATGCGGCTTCATTTCATCCGCATTCTCCCCGGTGACCAGGTGACGGTGGAACTGTCCCCCTATGACCTGAGCAAAGGCCGCATCTCCTATCGCAAAAAATAGCGTCGCGGCGGGGCCTTTGGCGGGCTTCTCGCCGGTTGCGTTTCTTTTTCTCGGTTTGCGAATTGCAAATCGGGGAAAAGGATTTATATTTAGTCGATTGTTATTCTGCCGAAAGTGTGACGGTGTCATGTTTCTGGCCGCCGTTGCAAGAAGAAAATAGCCGGAAGGATCAGGCTGAAAGAGGTCAACATGAAAGTAAGAGCATCAGTCAAGCGTATGTGCAACAACTGCCGCATCGTGAAGCGCGGCGGGATTGTCCGGGTCATCTGCAAGAATGCCCGCCACAAGCAGCGTCAAGGTTGAGCGACAACGAGATAGGAAACCATCACCATTAACAATAGACTGTCTCGGACCCCGTGTTCAGCAGTGAAGAAAGAGCCAGGAACAGAACATGCCCAGAATTCTCGGTATTGACATTCCCAACAACAAGCACGTGAATGTGTCCCTCACCTATTTGTATGGCATTGGCCCTGCAAGTGCGGATGAGATTTGCCGTCGGGCCCAGATTGACCCGATGACCAAAGCCAGCGATTTGACGGAGGCGAACATCTCCGCCATTCTGCAGATTCTGCAGGACAGCTATACGGTTGAAGGCGATCTTCGCCGTCAGATTGCCCAGAACATCCGCCGTCTGACCGCCATCAACTCCTATCGTGGCAACCGCCATCGCCGGAACCTGCCGGTTCACGGGCAGCGCACCCGCACCAACGCCCGCACGCGCAAGGGCGGCAAGAAGACGGTCGGCGCCATCCGCGACCGCAGCGAACGCAAGCAGGCGAACAGCGGCAAGTAGGCCGTTGCGCCCCGTGGTCAACGTGAAGCAAAGCATATATAATATAGATTAGGAGAACTTCAGAATGGCGGATGCAACCAATGAAGTGCAGGCGACGGAAAGCGCGCCTGCGGCCGAAGTGAAGAAGACGAAAATCAAGGGCGGTCGTCAGATCCTGTCTGGCATCGTCCATGTGGATTCCACATTCAACAACACCCGCGTGGCGATTTCCGACATGCAGGGGAATATCCTGTCCTGGTCCACAGGCGGCAAACTGGGCTACAAGGGCTCCCGCAAGAGCACGGCCTATGTGGCGCAGCTCATCGCCACGGATGCGGCGAAGAAGGCCATGGCGACCTACGGTCTCCGTGAGGTCGAGATTGAGATCAAGGGGCCGGGCGCCGGCCGCGAATCCGCCGTCCGCGGCATTGCCGCCGCCGGTCTGGAGATCACCATGCTGAAGGATGTGACGCCTCTGCCGCACAATGGCTGCCGTCCTCCGAAACGTCGTCGTGTGTAACGAGTGGTTGTGAGGGATTGGGGGCTTCGGCCACCCAAGGAGAGCAGAACATTCAGGACACAGATGAAGGAGAAAGATCATGCCAGGCATTGAAGGTTTTGTACTGCCGGAGGCGCTGCAGGTTGATGAAAAGACCCGGACGCCCTTTTATGCCCGCTTCACCGCCGGTCCCTGGGAGAACGGCTTTGGGCATACCATCGGCAATGCTTTGCGTCGGGTTCTTCTGACGGCGATGGAAGGCGTCGCCGTCTCCAGCATACGCATTGACGGCGTGGCGCACGAGTTCATGTCCATTGAGGGCGTCCTTGAGGATGTGACGGACATCGTGCTCAACATCAAGAAGTTGAAATTCGAATATAGCGGAACGGAGCTGCCCCATCGGATCGAGCTGGTCGCCGACCAGGCCGGCGAGGTGACGGGAGCCAACATCCGCGAAGACGGAGTGACGACGGTTCTGAATCCGGAGCAGGTGATCTGCACGTTGGACAAGGACCGCCCCTTCCGCATGGATCTGGAGATTGACCGCGGCCGCGGCTATCGTCCCTCTGAGAAGAACAAGCGGGATGACCAGCCCATCGGCACCATTCCCGTGGATTGTCTCTTCAGCCCCATCGAGCGCGTCCGCTACGATGTGCAGGCCACCCGTGTCGGCGAGCACACGGACCATGACAGCCTGGAGCTGGAAGTGTGGACCGACGGGCGGATCGACCCCGTGACGGCGGTGCATCTGTCCGCAGACATTCTGCGGGAGCACCTTTTGGTCTTCTCCTCCAACAACGGCGAGTCCCTTGGCGTCGCCCCGCAGAACGGCGGCCTCTCCGACGAGGAGCGGGAGCTGGTGGACAAGCTGTGCACCAGCGTCAACGACCTGGAGCTGTCTGTCCGGGCCGTGAATTGTCTGAATTCCGCGCAGATCCAGTTCCTTGGCGAATTGGTGGAGAAGTCGGAAAGCCAGATGCTGAAGTACCGCAATTTCGGCAAGAAGTCCCTTCAGGAGATTCGCGCGAAGCTGTCTGAGATGGGCCTGAGTCTGGAAATGGTATTGTCGGATAACGTCAAAGAAGAACTTGCACGCCTGTTGTCAGTGCAGCAGCCCGTGACCAAAACTGAGGAATAAGCCGGATGAGACACCACGTTCATACCTTTAAAGTCGGCCGCAAGTCGGGGCATATTCGTTCCATGCTGGCCAATGCCGTTTGCAGCCTTGTGGAGCATCGTCGCATCACCACGACCTTGACGAAGGCGAAGGAAGTCCGCCGCTATGCGGAGAAGATGGTCACCTTGGGCAAGGCTGGCACACTTCATGCCCGCCGTCAGGCCATCGCGTTCATGCATCAGGTTGACAAGGTGGCGATTCTGTTCAACGAGATCGCCCCTGGTTTCGAGAAGCGCAACGGCGGCTACACCCGCATGATGAAACTGGGGCCCCGGATCGGCGATGCCGCCGAAATGTGCATTCTGGAGTTTGTCGAAAACGATGAGACTGTGGAGGCCCGCAAGGCCGCAGCGGAGGCCCCGAAGGCCGACACTGCCACGGAGACGCCTCAGGCGTAGTTGGCGACGGTAACCATCGTTTCATGAAAAGGCCGGTTCCGGCGCGTTGACTGCGCTGGAAACGGTCTTTTTGTATAATCCCGATGGGGCGGTGGACGATCGCGGAGGATAATTTGGAATTAGGAATTTAGTTAGCGGTTAGCAGTTAGAAGTTTTTCTAGAGCTTCTAGAGCTTCTAGTGCTTCTAGAGCTAGCTAGAGGTAGTCATATGAAAAATGGCTTTGCGGAGATCGAATCGCGTGACATTCCGCATCTGCGCGTCCGTGCGCGGCGTTTTCGCCATGAATGCGGAATGGAGGTGCTCAGTCTGGAGAGCCCCGATGACGAGAACTGGTTCGGCATTGGCGTCCAGACCATGCCGGAGAATGATGAGGGAATCCCCCATATTCTTGAGCATGTGGTACTTGGCGGTTCGGAGCACTATCCGGTCAAGGACCCCTTCATGTCCATGGTGAAGTCCAGCGTGGCGGCATTCATCAACGCCATGACCTATCCGGACTTCACGGTCTATCCCGTGGCCAGCCCCAATCCCAAGGACTTCTTCAACCTGATGGAAGTCTATTGGGATGCGGTGTTTCACCCCAATCTGAGCCGTGAGAATTTCGAGCGGGAGGGATGGCATTTTGAATTGCAGAAGCGGGGGGACCTGTCCTCGCCACTTATCTACAATGGCATCGTGCTCAACGAGATGCGTGGCGCCGAAGAGGAGCTGGACTCCATTGTGGACCGCGCCGTCGGCTGTTGCCTGCTGCCTGAGCTGCCCCGCCGCTGGAATTCCGGCGGCGACCCCGCCCATATTCCCAACTTGAGCTATGAGGCCTTCGTGGAGTTCTATCGCCGCCACTATCACCCCTCCGTCGCCAAGCTTTTCTTCTATGGAAACGTCCCCACGGAGAAAAAACTGGCCTTTGTGGCGGAGCATCTGAAGGGGTGCCATGGTTTGGAGACGCCGGTGACGCTTCCCCCGCGGCCAAAGCAGACACGGTGGACCGCCCCCCGCAAGGTGACGTTGCCCTGCGCGGCGCGGCGTGGCGAAGAGGGGGGCAGGGCCGGAAACGCCAGCTGGATTGGCGCCTGCTTCCTGTTGGACGAATGGGACCCCGTTTTGGACTTGGCGTTCGAAATGATTGACTATCTGCTGTTTGGCAATGCGGCGTCGGTCATGCGAAAGGCGCTGCTGGAGTCCGGTCTGGGGGATGACATCGTGACCAGCGGCTACGATGATGAAAGCCCCGAGACGATTTTCCGTTTCGGGCTGACGGGCTGCAGTCCGGAGAATTTTCCCAAAATCGAGGCGTTGGTGCATGACATTCTTTCAGACGTGGTGACCCATGGCTTCGATGCCGCCCGTGTGCGCACCGCCTTCCGCCAGTTCAAATTGGAACAGCTGGAGATTGACGGCGAACATGGACTGAATCTGCTGGAGGACTGCATGGGCATCTGGCTCAGCGGCGGCGACCCGCTGCGCTGCGTGGACCGCCATGAGGCGATGCAGGAGCTGGAGCGACGCATGGCGGAGGAGCCGCATTATCTGGAGTCGGTGGTGCGGCGTTTCCTCTTTGAAAATCCCCATCGTCTTGTCATTGAGCTTGTTCCGGATGAGACGCTGGAGGAGAAGCGGGCCCAGGAGGAGGCTCGGCGGCTGGAGGCCATCAAGGCGGGCCTTGCCGCCGCGGACCTGCAGAGGATGGATGCGCGGGCGGCGGAATTGGGGCGGCTTCAAGATGAGCCGGACAGCCCGGAGGCTTTGGACACCCTGCCCAAACTGACCCGCCACGACTTGCTTGCGGAGCCACGCCGGCTTCCTGTGGACCGGATTCCCTTGAACAACGGGATGACCCTGCTGTCAGGGCACACCTTCAGCAACGGCGTCGGCTATTTGAGTCTGGCCTTTCCTTTGGCGGACATTCCGCAAGCTCTGCTGCCGGATTTGCCTTTCGCCATGATGATGCTCCACAAGCTGGGGACTTCCTCCCATTCCTATGACACCTTTTCGGAGGCTTTGGCGGCGGCCGCCGCCGCTGTGCAGACCCAGGTGCGCATGGAATATCCGGGGTCGGGAGGCGAACTGCCCTCTGGGGCCTTGTTCCTGAACATGACGGCGTTGGAGGAGTCCTTTGGCGAGGCGTTGCGGCTGCTGGCGGAGCGGTGGCGTCAGACGGTTTTCACGGAGCGGGAGCGCTGTCAGGCGGTGCTGCGCCAGAAGTGGTTCCAGTTCAAGGAGGAACTGCAGGACAATGGCTCCGCCTTCGCCGCCATCGTCGCCCGCCAGGGGCTGGGCGGGCTGGCGGGCGTGGCCGCTGAATGGGACGGCTTGGCCTATGGACGGCGGCTCAAACGGCTGGCGCGGTGCTTCGGCACGGAATACGAGGGATTTGCGGATTCCATGGGACGCATGGCGGCTCTTTGCGGCAACCTGCGGCCGGTGGGCGCCTCCGTTGTGGGCAACGATGCCTTACTTCCTCTCGTTAAGGAATTTATGGAGAAGAATTTTCCCGGTGGCGAGAAGGACTGCGCCATGGATGTGCCGATGAAGGCGGATTCGTCCGCTCCTCGTCTGGATGCGCTGCGGATCAACGGCGACGTGGGCTTCTGCGCACGGGTCTTCCAGGCTCCCGCCTATGATGACGAATCCAATGCGGCCCTCAGCGTCTACTGCTGGCTGGTGAGCTGCGGATTCTTGTGGGACGAGGTTCGGGTCAAGGGCGGCGCCTACGGCGTGGGCTGCTCCTACAATCCTGCCTTGGGGCTGATGACGTTGAGTTCCTTCCGTGATCCGTCTCTCAAAAACACGCTGCAGGTGTTCGACCGTCTGGCGGAGAGGACATTCGACTGGACGCGGAAGGAAGTGGATTCGGCCATCGTGGCCTGCATGAAAGCGGAGGAACAGCAGGTCTGGCCAGGCATGGCATGCCGTCTGGCGCTGTGGCGGAGCCTGTTTGGATGGGACGACGAACGGCGGCGGGCCTATCGGCAGGCGTTCCTTTCCGTGACGCCGGAACATGTGCAGGTGGCGGGGCGGCGCTTTTGGGCGGCCGCCGCCGGAAAGGGCAACACCTGTCTGGTGGCCCCCGGCTCCCTGTGCCGCGGCCTTCACCCCAATTGGCTGAAACTGTAAAGGCGGCGATGGAAGGCAGATATCTCATCGAAGGAAAAGAGAAGGCCACGCGAGTCGCCGAACTGCTTGGCGAAAATCCGCAATGGCAGCGGCTGGACGAGGCGGCAATTCCGTCGGAAATGACGAAGGGCGACTGGGTTGTGCTTTGCGGCGGCGCCGAGTTCAACGTGGCGTGGCATCGGGAGTGCATGCGCCGCAAATGCAGAGTGATTTGCGCTCCGACGGACGGTGATTGGCTGCCGTTGGGGCGGGAACTGGCCCGTGCCGTGGCGCGCCGCCGTCTGGCCAGCTGCGTTTTGGGCTCCTGGCGGCTGCGGCCGGCTCTGGCGGCGTTGCGGGAACTGGCGGATGGCGGCGCCTTGGGGACGCTTCAGTCCGCGGAATTGTCCTGTGCCCCCACGTTGGCCGATGACCCTCTTCAATGCCGTTTCGCGCAGGACGCAGTGTCGTTCATCAGTTATGAAAAACTTCATAAGTCATTGATTATAAATGATTTAGAAAATTTTGCTTCCATTCGGCTGGAGGGGGACTGCGGCATGGCGCTTCTGAACCTTTCCCAAAACGGCGTCGACACGTTGGAGCATCATGGGAACGCCCATCGCCGCTGTCAACGGACCTTTCCCATGGGCGACCCCTTGCTGGCAGAAGTAGCGCTTCTGGAAAGTCAGACTCCGGAGAAGGACGGTTGGCCGCTATTGTGCAGCCTGCCCGGATTCTTCGAGCCATGAGCGATTTCCATAAGTGTACACCCACTATGATTCTCTGTCACTTTCGCCCTTTCCGCAGATTTAGCTGGAATTTTTCCATGAAAGTCAGTCAATGAGTTGCAAATCTTCTCTGTTGACTTATATTAGTAATTCCCGATCAAAAATGCATTTTCAATTGGAACTATATAGGCAGAGCTGTACAGATGAAGACATTTTTACCAAAGGTTGATGAGATTGAGCGCAAATGGTATGTTGTGGACGCGACGGACCAGGTGTTGGGCCGTATGGCCGTCCAGATTGCCAATGTGCTGCGTGGCCGGAACAAGGCCAGCTATACGCCGCATTTGGACTGCGGGGACTTTGTCATTGTGATCAATGCGGAGAAGGTCGCCATGACCGGCCGCAAGAACACGGACAAGATCTATCAGGACTACTCTGGCTATATTGACGGTCTGAAGCGCCAGACCGCTGATGTGGTCCGCCAGAAGAATCCGACCCGTCTGGTTCGGGACGCCGTTTGGGGCATGATGCCCAAGGGCCGTCTGGGCCGTTCGCAGTACAAGAAGCTGAAGGTCTATGCGGGACCGGAGCATCCGCACGCCGCCCAGATGGCGGAGCCGATGGAGATCAAGAAGTAATACTCATATAGTGGATTGTTGATAAGGATAAAGGAAGCATGACAGAGAACACTGAAATGATTCATGCCGTTGGCCGCCGCAAAAGCGCCAGCGCCCGTGTCCACATGAAACCGGGCACCGGCAAAATCACCGTGAACAAGCGGACATTTGAGGATTATTTCATCACGGCCGCCCAGCGTGGACTGGTTTGCCAGCCTTTGGTGATCACCGGGCTGACGGCGGACTTTGACATTGTGGCCACCATCGACGGCGGCGGTGTCATCGGCCAGGCCGGTGCCCTGCGCCACGGCATCGCCCGCGCCCTTGAAAAATACAAGGCCGAGCTTCGCCCTGTGCTGAAGGCCGCTGGCCTGCTGACCCGTGATTCCCGCGAGAAAGAGCGCAAGAAGCCCGGTCGGCCCGGAGCGCGCAAGCGTTTCCAGTTCTCGAAGCGCTAGTCGCCTTACGCCTTCTGTTTTCCATGGCATACAACGGATTCGGCAGCGGCCTGATGCAGGTTGCCGAATCCGTTTCTTTTTCATTTTCCCTGTTGAAGATTGCGGGTTGCGGATTACATTAGGGAGATGGCGGTTTTGTCGCCGTTGGGAAAATGAAGTGTAGCTTGTGTGAGTCACAAATTCATATGGAGAAACCCATGCTAAAGAAATTGACACGGAGTCTGGCCTGCGTCGCCGTGCTGGCCTGTTTTGGCGTGCAGGCGGCCAAAGTGAGGGAAATCAGCGTCCAAAGCACGTCGGGTGGGATGCTTCAGGAGACCCTGGAGGAGATTGTCCGCATGACCGTCCGCACCAAAGTCGGCGCGGAGTTTGCCAATGCGGTGTTGGGGGATGACATCCGCCAGCTGACCCGGACCGGCAAGTTCGAGGATGTGCAGGTCAGGCTGGAAAGCGCGCAGGATGGCTCCATTCATGTCATCTATGTGCTGACGCCCCATAAAGTGGTCCGTTCGGTGTCCATCAACGGCAACACGGAGTACAAGACCAAACGCCTGACCAAACTGCTGAAGCTGATGACCAATCAGGTCCTGGACGACACGGTGCTGGCCAAGGACCGCAGCGCCCTGCTGGACAAATACCGCGACGGCGGCTATTACGGCACGGAAGTCACCACGGATCTGACCCCTTCGGAGGACGGAACCCAGGTGGACGTCACCTATCAGATTCATGAAAAGCCCCGCTTCAAACTCAAGGGCGTGGCTTTCGAGGGGAACACGGAGACGGTGTTCACGCAGGACGAGCTGCGGGACGCCATTGCGACGAAACGGCAGTGGTGGCGCTATATCTTCCGCTTTGGCAACTACTTCAATGAACAGCTCCAGCCGTTGGACAAGGACAAGCTGCAGGCGCTGTACGGCACGAAAGGCTATCTTGACTTCGCCGTCAAGGACGTGGAAGTCCGTCCCGTCGACAACGGCAAATGGGTTCAGGTGGTCTACATCGTGGAGGAGGGCGCTCCGTATTCGATTTCCTCCATCGTGGTCGCCGGCAACGAGAAGTTCTCTCAGGAGGAGCTTTTGAAGGAGACGGAAGGGCGAGTCGGCCAAGTCTACAATTCCGACACGGAGAACTCGGACCTGAATCGGATGAAGGCCCGCTACGAGGACCTTGGCTATCTGGACATGCGGATGTACGCCGCCCATGAAAAGGACGAGGACAACCACAAGGTGGCCGTGGTGTACAGGGTCTACGAAGGGGAGCCCTGCCGGATTCGCAACATCAACATCGTGGGCAACCAGGTGACGCAGGAGAAGGTCATCCGCCGCGAACTGAGCATCCATCCCGACGATTTGGGCGACGCGGGCAAAATCCGCACCAGCAAGAATCGTCTGCGGAATCTGGGCTATTTCAATGAGGTGGAGATAGTTCCTGTGGTGACGGAGGAGCAGAACCTGAAGGACCTCCGCGTGGAGCTTGCCGAACGGAACACGGGCAACATCGCCTTGGGCGCCGGCTTCTCCACGGAAGACTCCGTGATCGGATTCGTGGAATTGACCGAATCCAACTTTGACGTTCGCCGCCTCTTCGAGTGGCCCATGAACCCCAAGGGCGCCGGTCAGCATTTCCGCAGCCGCGTGCAGGTCGGCTCCCACGTGACCAATGTCATGTTGAGTCTGACGGAGCCTTGGTTCCTGGATCGCCGTCTGGAGCTGGAGAACAGCCTGTTCTTCCGCAACCGCTTTGAGGACGAATATGACCAGCGGAACATCGGCGGCCGGATGATGCTGTCGTGGCCGTTGTCCTTCCGCGTCCCCGGCACGGATTGGCATGACGACTGGAAGATGGGCATCGGTATCCAATTTGAGAATATAAGAATTTCTGATGCAGACACTTATGATGATGATCCCGCTGACTATGACGATGTTCGCGGCGACTTTGTCCGTGGCCGCGTGGTGGCGGACGAGGAGGACAGCTATTGGGCCAATCGCCTGATCATGCGGTTGACGCGGGATCGCCGCAACGCCGTCATGTTCCCGACCCGCGGCTCCGTCCTCACCCTGCAGGGCGAATATGTGAGCGAGGCGTTGGGGAGCTATGAGAGCTACGGCAAAATCAGTCTGGATGTGACGCGCTACTTCCCGATCTTCCGCGACTATGTGCTGAAGCTGAGCGCGGACTATTCCAGCACCACCGGCGAAGAGGAGGCCATTTTCGACCGCTATTTCGGCGGCGGCATCGGCACGATCCGCGGCTTCAAGCGGCGGGATGTGGCACCGGTGGACTGCCACAAGGACCCCCTGGGCGGCAGCACCCTGCTGATGGCCACGGCGGAACTGCTCATCCCCATGAAGGACATCGCCTATTTCAGCATCTTCTCCGATGCGGGCAATGTGTGGTGGGACGCCTTTGAGACCAGTTTGGACGACATGAACGTCAGCACAGGCATTGGCCTGCAGTTCAAGAGCCTGCCGGTCAGCATGTATTACGGCTATCCCGTCGTCAAGGGATACGACCATCTGGAGGGCCGTCATGGCCGCTTCCACTTCCAGATCATGTACAGCTATTGACGGCTGGACTGTGGGGAACCGGACCGGAACCGCGTCATGTTTGGGATTCTGAACCGCCATATCGCCAGAAACATGCTTTTCAGCATGCTTCTGGCTTTGGGCATCCTGACCTTTGTGATGCTTTCCGGCCAGCTCTTCAAGGTGCTTGACTTCCTGTCCCGAGGCGTCTCGCCTGTCCTTTTCGGCAAATACATCCTGTATATGCTTCCGGACCTGCTGCGATTCACCTTGCCCCTTTCCATGTTGGTGGCCGTCGTGCTGGTCTTCAGCCGCATGTCGGCGGACAATGAGATTGTCGCCATGAAGACCAGCGGCATCTCCCTATGGCAGATCGTGACACCTGGAATTGTTCTAAGCTTCTGTTTATGCGTGATTTGCGCATGGCTTTCCCTGTTCGTGTCCCCCGTGTTCCGCTATCGGGCGGAGCAGTTGCGATGGGAGGGGCTGGAGAGTTATGTGGCCATGCTGGAGCCGGGCCGCTTCGTCAGCATCCCGCCAAATTTCAAGGTCCGCATTGGCGAACGGCAGGGGGACCAACTGCGGGACATTCATGTGTATATGCTTGACAACAAGGGAAATGAGGTAAGGGACATCACGGCGGTCGTGGGCTATGTCCGCATTCAGGGGGAGGAGCAGCAGCTTTCCCTCAATCTGCGGGATGTGACGATCAGCTAACTGACGATGAACGACGGCAGGACGGAGACCCGCCATTGGCATTTGGGGCAGCTTGAGCTGGAGCTGGGCATCGGCGGCAACCAGAAGCGCAACGTCACGGCCCGCAAAGTCAAATACATGGACCTGCGGCTGCTGTGCGCGCAGATTCTTCTGGAGCAGGAGGAGGGACGGGACACCGCCGCCTTCCTGCTGGAGTTGCATCGACGGCTGTCCATGGCCATGTCCCCCTTCTCCTTTCTGCTGTTGGGACTTCCCTTTGGCATCCGCAGCCGCCGTTCGGAGAAGTCCGTCGGCCTGCTGATTTGCGTGCTGTTGGCGTTGGGGTTCTATGCCTTTCTGCAGGCGGCGGACATGCTTAAACGCCACACGGGGCTGCATCCGGAGTACATCATCTGGCTGCCCAACGCGCTCTATCAGGCGGTGGGACTGTGGATTATGCACCGAATCGGAAAACACTGACGCATATATATATAATATGGTATATAGGGGGCGACACGGGCCGCGAATCGAATCCGTTTCCAACTTCCAACTCCTAACTCCTAACTAAATTCCTAATTCCTAATTTCTAATTTCTATTTCCTAATTCCAAATTGCAAATAGCAAATGTCTGACGCGATGAACCTCATCCGAAACTTCTGCATTGTGGCCCACATCGACCACGGAAAATCCACGTTGGCCGATCGCTTCCTGCTGCACACCAAGACCATCGAGCAGCGCACCTTCCATGACCAGATTCTGGACGCCATGGATTTGGAGCAGGAGCGGGGCATCACCATCAAGTCCCATCCCGTCCGCATGCTCTTCTCCAGCCAAGACGGCAACGAATACATCTTCAATCTCATTGACACGCCCGGACATGTGGACTTCAGCTACGAGGTCAGCCGCAGCCTGGCCGCCTGCGAAGGAGCCATTTTGCTGGTGGATGCGACACAAGGTGTTCAGGCGCAGACACTTGCAAATGCAAATCTGGCCATGCGGCAGGATTTGGCCATCATTCCGGTCATCAACAAGGTGGATTTGCCGGCGGCGAACATCGACTTGTGCATGGAGCAGTTCGAGGAGCTGCTGACCATCCCGCGGGACGAGGTGCTGCAGGTTTCCGCCCGCAGCGGCTTGGGCGTTCCGGAGCTGCTTGAGGAGGTCATTCGGCGGATTCCCGCCCCCCAAGGGGAGCCGGAGCCGCTGCAGGCCCTTGTGTTCGATTCGGTCTTCGACGTGTATCGCGGCGTGGTCACCTACGTCAGGGTGAAGAACGGCCGCATCAAGCCGGGGGACCAGGTGCGGCTCTTCAGCACGGGAGCCAACACGGAAGTGAAGGAAGTCGGTTTCTTCAGTCCGGGCATGAAGCCCGCGAAGGCGTTGGAGACGGGCGAGGTGGGCTATGTCATCACCGCCATCAAGACGCCTGGAGAGATCAAGGTGGGCGACACCATTACCCTGCACAACCGCCCCTGCGAGAAGCCATTGGAGGGATTCCGCAGCATCCGGCCCGTGGTCTTCAGCGGCATCTATCCGATGGATACCGCTGATTATGAGGCACTTAAGTTCAACATCGCGAAACTGCGGCTGAACGACGCGGCTTTCGTGGCGCAGCCGGAAAGTTCCGTGGCGTTGGGGGCGGGGTTCCGCTGCGGCTTCTTGGGGCTGCTTCACATGGACATCATTCAGGAGCGCCTGAGCCGCGAGTACGACATGGACTTGCTGCTGACCTACCCCAGCGTGGAGTACCATGTGTTCATGCGGGACAAGACCATGAAGGCCGTGGACAATCCGCTCTACATGCCCGACCCCAGCGCCATCGACCATGTGGAGGAGCCCATGATCAAGGCCCAGATCATCTCCCCCACCGAATACATGGGAGCCATCATGAACCTGGTCATGGACAAGCGCGGCGTCTGCCTGAAGACGGACACCGTGGACCAGATGCACATCATGATCACCGCCCGCATGCCTCTCCACGAAATTGTGCTGGACTTCTATGACAAGCTCAAGACGGTGACCCGCGGCTATGGCAGCATGGACTATGAGCCGGATGGCTACGAGCCCAGCCAGACCGTGAAACTGGAGATTCTGGTCAACGGTGAACCCGTGGACGCCTTCGCCTCCCTCGTCAATTCGGAGCGGGCGGTTCAGCGGGCCCGCATGATCTGCGACCGGCTGAAGGACGCCATCCCCCCGCAGATGTTCAAAATCGCCATTCAGGGGGCCGTGGGCGGCAAAATCATCGCGCGGGAGGATGTGCGCCAGCTGCGGAAGAACGTGCTGGCCAAATGCTACGGCGGTGACATCACCCGCAAGCGCAAGCTGTTGGACAAGCAGCGCGAGGGCAAGAAGCGCATGAAGGAAGTGGGCAATGTGAACATCCCGCAGGAGGCCTTCGTCGCCGTGTTGCGCTCGAATGAAGAAAAGTGAATAAAAAGGAATGCATTGGAGCGAGGCCATGCCACTATATGGAGTCATCCTGCTGGATTTGTTCATCATCTATTTCCTCTTCGGGAACAACATCCGCAACGTGCTGCAGACCCCTTCCATGCGGCGGCGGTCGCGGCTGAGGAGCCTGGAGAAGGCCTGCGGGAACATCGTGCTGCGCAATGAGGACCTGATGACGCCGGCTCAGCTGGAGTCCTATCGGAAGGCCATGGCGGAGCTGGCGGCGGCCCGCCGGAATCCGGATGTGGCCGAACATCAGAAATGCATTGACAAATATCAGTCCGACCATGACGGCATACGGCACTTCAGCCTGCCAGGCAACCTGTGGATGCGGGAGCATGTGGAGATGTTCGTGGTGGCCCTTGGCGTGGCCTTCGGCCTGCGGGCACTCTTCATCCAGCCCTTCAAGATTCCGACGGGAAGCATGCAGCCCACGCTGTACGGCATCCATTTCGTGGAGGCGGGGCAACGGCCCTCCAGCGCCTTCATCTCCCGCTTCTTCTCCTATCTGAACTACTCCCGCCGAAACATGACGGTGGAAATCGAGGAGAAGGGAAATCTGAACGTGGACTCCATCCGCGCCGTCAAGTCATGGCCGCTGTTCGCCCGCAGCCAACTGGAGGTGGGCGGCCGCACCTACACACTGCCTGGCAGCCCGGACACCGTCATGCGGATTTTGGCGGACTCCTTTGCCCGCAGCGGCCGCCGCTCGCTGGCCTTCGAGAAGGGGGACACGCTGCTGAACGGCTATCTGGAGCTGGGGGACCATTTGTTCGTCAACCGGGTCAGCCTGTGCTTCCGCGAACCGCGGCGCGGCGATGTGATGGTCTTTGTGACCGACGGGCTGAAGACCGCCAACGGCCAGAGCCTCGGCGGCCGCTTCTACATCAAGCGGCTGGCGGGCCTGCCGGGGGACGAGCTGATGATCCGCAACCATAAGCTGTATGTGAAGGAGCCGGGCGCGGCGGACTTCCGCCAATTGGACGGGACGGACGACCATGGCTTCGATTGGGTCCACAGCTGCACGGGGGACTACCATGGCTATGCTCACATGCCCGGCAGCCTCCATCTGCGGCACAACGAGGACAGCTTTACCGTTCCCGCCGGCCATTATTTCATGTTGGGGGACAACAGCGAAAACAGTCTGGACAGCCGCTATTGGGGCTGCGTGCCGCGGCGGAATCTGGTGGGCACCGCCGGAATGGTGTGGTGGCCCTTCACCCGCCGATGGGGGCGCGTGAACGCTACGCCGCCGCTGCCGGAGCCGACGCCCCCCTCCCGCCCCGCGCTCCTGCCCTCCGGACAGCCCGTCCCGGAGCCGCTGGCCGCCCCCTGAAATTTCCATCCATTGTCTCAAAGACCGCCCGATTTCTTCAAAAAAGGCAAAAAAACAGGGTTTTGTTCATGAAATCATAGAAAATTTGCATTTTTCTATTTTCTCCGTGTTGCGATAATGGACTTTAGGGGTTACATTTCATATAATGAATCTTAATGTCATGTCACTTATATAAGTTTGGAGAATCAAGAGGTCACCGTATGTTTTTCGATACGAATGCCAAAAACAGAGTCTGGAGAATTGCACTGGTAGCCATGTTGTCCTTGTCCCTTGGGAGTCTGTACGCTCAGGATGACGATGACGACGATGACGATGACGGAGACTGGAGAAAAGAGCGCGCCGAACTTCAGCGTGAGATTGACAAGCAGGTCAAGATCGCGGTGGAGCAGCGTGTGACGAAGGAGAAGGTGGTGGAGCAATTGGCGAAGCTCTATCCGATGGATCCGCCGGCGCTACCTTGGGAGTGGCCGATTCAGGAGGAACTGAACGTGGTCAAGACCACGAAGGAAGTGGAGGACAAGCTGGCCAAACAACTGCAGGGCGAGGCGGCCATCCGTTTCCCCGAGCGGGCCAGAGAGCAGTTCCAGACGGAAGTGGAGGCGAAATATTCCCTCTACCAGCCGGGCGACAAGGTGAATTTCATCCTGCGCAACGGCTATGGAACCAACGTGAAGGTCAATGGCACGTTCTACAACCTGTCTCCGGAGCGTCTGCGCGTCGGTGCCCGCTGGATTGCCCGTCGGGACATCTCCGAAGAGGATCAGGCCCATTTCTACACGGATGTGCGCGATGAGCTGGTCAAGAAGGAAGTGGCGCAGCGCAACCGCGTCTACACCGCGAAAATCGAAAACTTCATCACGGACGGCATTCAGGAGCGTCTGCCATCCGCTCTGCTGAAGAGCGGTTTCGTTCCGGACAAGCCCCGCAAGAAGAACGCGGCCCTCAACAACCCGAATACCGACACATGGATTCGCCGCGAGGCCTATGTGGAGTATTGGTACGATTTGGCCTATGACATGGAGACGGAAAAGCAGCAGAAGGAGATTTCCGCCCGCGTTTTCCGTGAAAACGACTATGTGTACGACACCAAAGGCCAGGAGTGGCTGCCCCGCGAGGAGTATGACGCCCGTCAGGCTGAAGAGCAGCGCCGCGCCGAAGAGGAGCGTCGTCGCCGCGAGGGCGGTGACATGTTGATGCCCGGCATGATGCCCGGCATGTAATCCGCCGTCAACGGCGAAGGTGCCAATTTGCGCTCCCTGGACGCTTTGCGTAAAAACGGTTTCAGGGGGCGCTTTTGTTTTAAAGCGTTTGCAATGAGCGATATGGGGCTGGATAAGCCAGCGGCTCCAGAGGCCTAGAGACAACACGGAAAGCGGAACATGACCATGTCCAATACATCGATTCTGCCCTGCGATGACAGGCAGTTCCTTCATAGCGACGAATGCTACGGCCCCCGGCTGGAGCTGGAGTATCTGAAGCCGGAGATCGGCTTCTCGCAGCAGCATGTCAATTCCACCATCGTGCTGTTCGGCAGCGCGCGCACGTTGCCGCCGGAGGTGGCGGCGCAGCGGCTGAAGGAGGCGGAGGAGGCGTTGGCCGCCTCGCCCCAAGACGCGGGCCTCAAGCGGAAACTGGCGGAGGCGAAGACCCAGCTGGACTGCAGTCATTACTATCAGGTGGCCAGGGACTTCGGAGCGCTGTGCACCCGGGAGTGCCAGAGCCGCCAGCTGCCCAGCTGGGACTTCGTGGTGCTCACGGGCGGCGGCGGCGGCATCATGGAGGCGGGTAACCGCGGCGCGGCGGACAGCGGCGGCATCTCCGCCGCCCTCAACATCGAACTGCCCTTCGAGCAGCATCCTAACCCCTACATCACGCCGGAACTCAGTTTCCAACTGATGTACTTCCCCATCCGAAAACTGCATTTCCTCCGTCGTGCCAAGGCTTTAGGCTGTTTCCCCGGCGGCTTTGGCACCATGGACGAGCTCTTCGAGGCGCTGACGCTGATCCAGACCGGAAAGATCCCCCCCATGCCCGTCATGCTCTTTGGACGAGACTTTTGGAAGAAGCTGATCAATTGGGAGCTCTTTGTGGAAAAGGGCATGATCAGTCCCGAGGACCTGAATCTGCTGACCTTCTGCGAGACGGCCCAAGAGGGATGGGATGCCATCTGCGAATTCTATAGATAAAAAGCTTAAAGAAGTTATAACTTTCTGAATAGGAGTTAGATATGAAAGCCTTGACCAAGTGCGCCACCGTTCTGGCCCTCTTCCTGTTGACGCTTTTGTCGGCCCACGGACAGACGTTGACGGATGAGCAGCTCCTTCAGGCGGCGGCTCAATGGACGGCCACCCACGCGGTGATCTGCGGCGAGGCCCGTCCTGCGGGAACCGTGACGCGGCTGACGGCGGCGGACGGGACGGACCTTCCCCTCTGCGCGGTGCCGCTGGCACCCAAAGGCTGCCTGGTCATGGGAACTCGTCAGGAACTTCCGCAGGTGCTGGCCTGCCTTTCCACCAACAAGCCGGTGGAACGGCTGGAATCGCTGTCGCCGCTGCTTCGGAAGATGGTGCAGCACGACGGCACGGCCTTTTTGGACGCCTTGGCGGAGCCGAAAGAAGAGGCGGAGCAATGGCGCGGCCGAAACCGGGCCCGCTGGAGGTCGGCTCTCGGCGGCCAGCGGACGCGGGGGTCGGATGTCTCTCCCGCGACGATACTTCAGGCGCCGCTGTTGAAGACGACGTGGGGGCAGGACCATCCGTTCAACGCCCTCGCTCCGGGACTGGAGCTGAATTCCCCCAACCGCTGTTGGGCGGGCTGCGTCGCCCTTTCTTTGGCGGAGATCATGCGCTATTATTCATGGCCCCCCAAGGGCAACGGCAGCCTGACTTGGCAGGACAAGCAGGGAAGCGTCAAGGCAACCCTTTATGCGGATTTCGAGTATCCCTACGACTGGAGCCTCTTCAAGGACCGCACCACAAGCCGTTTCTTCGACAAGCCGGACAGCTCTGATGTGGCCACCGCGCGGCTCCTCTTCGACTGCGCCGTAGCCTGCAGCATGAACTATGAGATTGCGGAGAGTCTGGCTCAGGTCAGTCAGATTGCGACCTTCGTCAGCGAACGCTTCGGTTTCGAGACGCCGGTCTATGGAGACATCCGCAAAGGCTACGAGGGCCAGGTCCCCCAAACTGTGCTTATCAATCGGATTCGCAACGACTTGCTGGCAAAGCGGCCGGTCATCGCCAATCATGCGGACCATGGCTTCGTCATCGACGGCCTGGCCCACGACGGCGACACCGACTATTACCACTATCAATATGGATGGTTGGGGGAGGATGACGGATGGTACGCCATCACCACCGGCTACGATGACACGCCCGTGGTGGCCGCGCTGACCGGCCTCTACCCTCAGCCGAGGGCGGTTTTCCGCCCCATGGCCATCACGCAGGCGGCGGATTTGACCTTGACATGGGATTTCCCCGCCTGTTACGACGTGACCGCGTTCCGTCTGAAGGCCCGGCGGCGGGGACGCACGACCATCGTGACGGACGCCATCGACGGGACGCTCCGCCAATGGTCGCTGACCGGCCAGGAGGCCGGCGAGGTTGCCTTTGCCTTGGAGGCGCAGGTGGACGGCGAATGGCAGACTCCCTCCGACGCGCTGTCGCTGAAGGTAGATGCCGCCGCCGGCTCCCTGCCCGAAATCGCGCTGGAGGACGACTGCGTGTGGGTAGGCAACTCCAAAAGCGTCAGTCTCACGGTTCAGGTGACGCCCGCCAACGCCAATTTGGCCGTGGCAACCAGCCGTCCGGACCATTTTGGGACGGCCACCGTCAAAGGCAACGGCGCGACCCGAACCGTGACCCTGCCCGTGAAATCCACCCCTGTGGACAACGCGCTGGCATGGATGACGGTGACGGACGCCGACGGCAACGTCTCCCGCAAACCGCTGCCCCTGCTTGCCGGCGACGGCGTCCTCAATTGGGAGATTCACATGGCGGACGCCCAGGCGGCCGCCGCCAGCCAGGGCAAGCTGATTCTTCTGGTCTTTGGCGAATCCGGCCCCCGCTATTACACAAGTGCCTTTCGCGAGCAGTGCGAGAACAAGGCCATCAAGGAGCTGATTCGGAGACAATTCGTTCCGCTCTTCGTGGAATACATTCCTGATGAGCCCGTGTTTGGAGATTTGGACCGCGAGATCGCCTACAATCTGTCCGTGGGGCGAGGGGAGTTGGACTATGGCGAAAACACGCCGTGGATCATGTTGGTGTCGCCGGACAATCTGGATAAGACATTTCGGCATATCGTTTATTTCAAGACACTTACAAAAGTTCTAAGCAACACGGAGGTGCTGAACGCGCTGAGCGTGCCGTCATGGCATGGCTCCGGAGAGGGGCGGTTGTCCTTCGAGTGGCGGCGGGCGGTGGCCAGCGACAAGGCGGCCCTTTGGGTTGACGGACAGCCTGCCGAAGAGGCGCCTTCCGGAATTGTCTGGAAGCCCGTGACGTTGGAGTTGGGGGAGGGGGACCATGCCGTCTATTGGGACTATCAGCCGGCTTCCGGAACCCGTCCCGAAGACGAGGCCTGGTTGCGGAATGTGACGTGGGAAATTCCACAAATTATTGAATATGAACAAGTTATGAATGGAGATGGAGTCTTGCGCTTCAATTGGAAGCTCCTTTCGGCTGAAGACACGCTGACGGTGTTCGTCGATGGCGAAGAGCAGTTGCTGTTGGGCGGCGAGACATTGGAAGGCGTTGAGAGCCTGACCTTTACGAATGATGGGGCGCATCGCGTGACATGGCGTTGCCGTGCGGCGGCAGGCAGCCATGTGGACGACGCCTGGCTGACTCTGACTGCCTTCGAGAAGAAACTGACTCTGGAGTTGAATGCTGGCTGGAATCTGGTGGCCTTCCCCTTTGTCGTGAATGCCGACGCGGCGCCGCTGGCCACATTTGACCTTTGGCAAACAGCTCCCCCTCAAACACTTGCATCTGGCATGCTGGAGCCTGCGGCTGATTATTGGTTGTATAACCCCGCTGGTCCACGGCAGCTGCTTCTGCGTGGTAATGCCCTGAACCTGCCAGAACTCCATTACCGCTCCGGCTGGAATTTCAGCGCCCTTTCCCTTTCGTCCTTTGGCGCACCACCGGAGGGCACGGCCATTTGGCAGTGGAACGGAACCGGCTTCGAAAGGGCAGGGGATTTGCTCCCCGGTCGCGGCTACATCTTCTGGAACGCGAAGTAAATAGGTCTCACGTCTCGCGTCCCCTGTCCCTGGCGTCTCACGTCTCGCGTCCAAGTCACTCCTTCGGAATGATAATATCCAACTCGCCGCAGGCTTCGGCGGGGGGAATGGAGCCGGCGGGATAGTCGGGGGAGGCGAAGTCCGTCCGATGGAAATCGCGGAGGAAATCCGCGCCGACGGCCATTTCGGCTTTGGCGTCCGGCTGGAGGCGCAGCCGGAAGACGGCCATTCCATCTTCCTGAACCGCAAGGGTTTCCAGCGGAACGCGAAGCCAATTCAGAAAGCGGTCCTGCTCCAGATTCGCGTTGGTGATGGGATAGCGGACGCCCCCATGCTCCAACGTGCCCTTCCAGACGGCGTTGGGCGGCGCGAAGACCAATAGCCGGAAGCAGGCCGTCTTGTCCGCCGCGGAGGCGGCGTCGGCGGGAACGCAAAGGCGTTTGGTGATGTCCAGTCCGGCCGCGGGAATGCGCAGGGGCGAGACGCCGCCGAAGGACAAGGGGCCGTGGTCATAGCTGCGCGTGATGGTGGAACTGTCGTCCTGTGAACACGTTACGCAGACGCCTTGAGGCCGCAGGAGGCGCATGGCGGCCGCTTCGCCATAGTCCTGATAGAGGCTGTAGGCGGCGCAGGTGAAGAAGAAACTTCCAATAACTAGAAGTATAATCATAAGTCGTTGTTGCCGAACAACTTGCGCATCCATCTTTCGCCAACGGCGCGGCAGGGCCAGCAGAGCCTGCACGCCCGCGCCAGCAAAGGCGCACTGCAGCGGCAGGCCGGCGATGCGGAAGCGGGCAAGGATGTAGAAGAGCACCGTGCTGAAGCAGAACATCCACGCCATGTAATAGAGGAGCAGCCGTTTAGGGGAGCGGCGCCTCCAGTTCAGCGCCATGCCCATCAACGCCAATGCGGCGATGAGGAAATAGGGGACCAATAGCGGAAAGGACAGCAGGCGGCTGGCTTTGCCCTCCCGCTGAATGCTGACGTTGTTGGGAATCTCCCTTCTGTCCCAATAGAGCAGGAACGCGCGGGCCTTCAGCTCCAAAACCGCCAGCGGCTCCGAAAGGAACCAGCGGACCATGTTGCGCGGGACGCTGACTTGGCCATCGTCGGATTGACGGCACCATGCGTGGTAGAGCAGGGGATACTCCAGCCCGCCGGGAGGCGCCTCTGGTGTGTTGCCCAACGCCAGCACCTTGTCTCCCGCTGTGGATGGGCCTGTCCAGCGGCCCGCGTATTTCCAGTTGCGGAGGGCATAGGGCAGTTGGGGCAGATAGAAGAGGCAAAGGGACAGGAGAAGCAGTATGGTGGCGCGGACCGGACGGCGGCGGTTCCGCCATATCATAAACCCTAGAACGCCAGGGAATAACAGCAGCGCATTGCCGCGGGTCAGCGTGGCGACCGCGCAGACTCCCGCCAGCAGCAGCCATTGCCACAGACGGTTTCCCCGCCATGCTAAGATGCTGAGCCAGAGCATGATAGACAGCCACAGGCTGGCCAGAACCTCATATAGCAGAAACGGCGTGTAGAAGATGTGGAAACGGCTCAGCGCCAGCAGCAGCGCCGCCGCCAGCCCCGCCTTCCGACCGAAGAGCAAGGCGGTGGCCCAGCCCGTGAACAGAACTGCCAATGTTCCCACAAGTGTCTGCGCCACAAGGATTAACGTCGTGCTTCCGGGGCTGAGGCAATACAGCAGCGGCAGGAAGATCGTGTAGTAGAATGGCTGATAGTCGAAGTGGTCGGGCCACTTCCCCTGCCGAATGTCCATGGCCAAGGCACGGTAGGTGGCCATGTCCGTCACGGCGGCGGGATGGACGACTGTGGGATGGCTGGACAGCTCCATGCAGACCACGCCCCGCAGCACAAGCGCCACAAGTCCAACTAGCAGAAGGACTTGCATAAAACGGCGATGGCGTTGGGTCAACCGGGAATTCATGGCAAAGGCAGACGAAATGGGATGAATGGAACGAATGAGACGGACAGGATGGACGTTTGCTACCGCACGACGCCCTTGACCAGCAGCAGATTGCCGTACTGCCGTTCCTCTCCGGTCTGGAAGACCGCGTAGGCTTTGCGGGCCCGCTCGTAGAACGCAAAGCGTTCGATGAGGCCGAGGGACGCCGTCGGATAGCGTCGGTGAAGAATGCGCTCGAAATCGGCCCACGCCTCCGGCCGTGCCATGCCGCGGGCCTTGTCGGAGTCCGTCAGATCCATGACGGCGATGGGCATGGCGCTGTACTCCACGTCCACGGGGAAGATGGGCTCGATGGCCTCGAAGACCTGCGCCACGTTGCCGCCGGGACAGCGGATGGGCTTGCCATGGATGGTGCTCTTCGCGATGGATTCGGCGGGGAAGTTGGCGTCGGCCAGAATCAGCACATCATCGTGTCCCATGTCGGACAGCACTTTCAGCATGTCCCCCGTCAGGATCTTGTTGATTCCATTTAACATATTGTCCTCCGTTTGGTGAAAAGCAGCCCCTTGCGTCTCCCGTCTCGCGTCCCACAAAAAGCGGCGCGGCGTCAACCCATCTTCCGCCGTTCGTGGGCGATGACGTCGGAGAGGATTTTGTCCAGACTGCAGCTGGGCTTGTAGCCGATGAGCTGGGCGGCCCGCTCCAGAGAGGGGACGCGGCGGCGCATGTCGTCGAAGCCCTCGCCGTAGGCCTCCTCATAGGGGATGTGGACGATGGGGGACGGGCTGTCGCAGAGGACCTTCACGCGCTGGGCGAGGAAGTCGATGGAGACCTCCTCGTTGTTGCCGATGTTGACCACTTTCCCTCTGGCGGCTGGCGTGTTCATCAGCCCCTCCAGTCCTCCGACCACGTCCTCCACGTGGGCGAAGCAGCGGCTCTGCTGTCCGTCTCCGAACACGCGGATGGGCTCGCCGCGCAGCGCCTGGCGGACGAAGGTGGGCACCACCATGCCGTACTGTCCCGTCTGGCCGGGGCCCACGGTGTTGAACAGGCGGGCGATGACCACCGGCAGCCGGTTCTCCACCCAATAGGCCAGCGCCAGAAACTCGTCCAGCGCCTTGGCGCAGGCGTAGCTCCAGCGGCGTTTGCCTGTGGAGCCCATCACGCGGTCGTCGTCTTCGCAGAAGGGGACTTTGCTCCCCTTGCCGTACACTTCGGACGTGGATGTGAGCAGGAACGGCTTGCGGTAGCGGGCGCAGGATTTCAGAACCGTCTCCGTGCCTCCCACGATGCTCTCGATGGTGTGCACCGGCTGGTCGATGATGAGACGGACGCCCACGGCGGAGGCCAGATGGTAGACGCAGTCGCACTCCTTCACGCAGGCGTCCACCAGCGCCCCGTTGTTGACGGTGTCCACAATCAGCCGAAGCCGCTTGCCGTCCTCCAGGTCCTCGATGTTTTCGTAGCGCCCTGTGGACAAGTCGTCCAAGACGACGATGGAATGGCCGTCTGCAAGCAGTCGGCGGCTCAGATGGGAGCCGATGAATCCCGCTCCCCCTGTGATGAGAATCTTCATGACTAGGGTTCTCCTGTTCGATTTCGCTTTGGCGGCGTGGCCTGTGCCGTCCCGCCGGAGTCGGTTGGCCGCGGCCACGCCGTCGGCGGACTTCCCTTTTCCATGGGAGGAGCCTGCTCTTTGGCGGCCGCGGACGCGTCAAATTTTCGTCCACTTCCATAATATACAGGACATATCAACTTTTTTCCTAGCCAATGTGTGGTATGTTATGAATGTTGTAAAGAAAATTGCGGATTTTTGTCCGCATGGAACCCATGGCCGTCCTGAAAAGGGGGCCGTAACCCAGCAGAAGGTGTGTTATGAGCAATGCAGTTGACAATGATGTCATGAATAAGATCGTCGCCCTGTGCAAACGCCGCGGCATCATTTTCCAAAGTTCGGAGATTTACGGCGGCATCAACGGCTTTTGGGACTACGGCCCCATGGGCGCCCCCCTGCGCCGCGCCGTGGAGCAGTGCTGGTGGAAATACATGGTGGAGGACCGCGACAACGTGGAGGGACTGGACTCCACCATCATCTGCCATCCCGAAGTGTGGCGCGCCTCCGGCCATCTGGCCCAGTTCTCCGACTCCATGACGGACTGCATGGTCTGCAAGAAGCGCTATCGCGTCGACCAGCTGGAGGACCCGCACCATTGCCCCAACTGCGGCTCCGACAAGCTGACCGAGCCCCGCGAGTTCAACCTGATGATGAAGACCTTCGTGGGCCCCGTCTTCGACGAAGAGCACGCCGCCTATCTGCGGGCGGAAACCTGCCAGCCCATCTTCGTGGACTTCAACACCGTCCGCATCGCCACCCGCCAGAAGCTGCCTTTCGGCATCGCCCAGACCGGCAAGGCCTTCCGCAACGAGATCAACCCCCGCTTCTTCACCTTCCGCAGCCGCGAGTTCATGCAGATGGAGATGGAGTTCTTCTGCCGCGACTCCGAGTCCATGGAATGGTACAACTACTGGCGGGAGGAACGCCGCAAATTCTACACGGACATCTTGGGCATCGAGGACGGCAAGCTCCAGTGGCACGACCATGACAAGCTGGCCCACTACGCCAAGGCCGCCGTGGACATCGAATACAAGTTCCCCTTCGGCTGGGGCGAGATCGAGGGCATCCACCACCGCGGCACGTGGGACATGAGCCGCCACTGCGAATACTCCAAGCAGGAGAAGGACTGCAAATACTTCGACCAGGACACGAAGGAGAGCTTCTTCCCCACCGTCGTGGAGACCTCCTGCGGACTGGACCGCATCTGCCTCATGCTCCTCTGCAACGCCTACGACGAAGACACCGCCGCCACCCAGAAGGAGGGCATGGAGGAGGACGTCCGCATCGTCATGCATCTGCCGGCCCGCGTGGCGCCTGTGCAGGTGGCCGTCATGCCGCTCTCCAAGAAGCTGGAGGAGAAGGCGCAGCCCATCCGCCAGGCCCTTCGCAAGAAGTTCCGCACGGCCTATGACGACTCCGGAAGCATCGGCAAGCGCTATCGTCGACAGGACGAGGTGGGAACCCCCTTCTGCCTCACGGTGGATTTCGACACGCCGAACGACCAGGCCGTCACCGTCCGCGACCGCGACACCATGACGCAGGAGCGGGTGGGCATCGACGCGCTGGCCAGCTATCTGGACGAGCGCATCTACAAATAAGAGCCAAACTACTGGCCGCAATACATAAATCATTGCAGCGCAATATGTTATCATATCGCATCCGGAGATTCGCCTCATGCTGAAACGAAAGGTCGTCCTCTCCCTCGTCACGGTGATTCTGCTGGTCAATCTGGCCATCGGATACCGCTCCTACTGTCAGGAGGCCGCCAAAAGCGGCGAAAACGAGGTGTTCGACTCCATTTCCCTCATGATGGAGGTCCTTCAGCATATCCGCAAGTTCTACGTGGACAGTGACAAGGTCAACATCAAGGACCTGATGTACGGCGCCATCGAGGGCATGACCATGCGGCTGGATCCCTTCAGCAACTTCCTCCCGCCGCAGGACGCGGAGGATTTGCGGCAGGAGAGCGAGGGTGAGTTCGCGGGCATCGGCGTCACGGTCAACTTCCACGACGGCAAGCTCTTCATCGTATCCACCATACCCGGCACGCCGGGGGCCCGCGCGGAGCTGCAGCAGGGCGATGTGATTGTGAAGGTGGACGGCGAAGACGTGGTGGACATGGAGGCCGCCGTCTCCAGGATGCGGGGGAAGCCGGGCACCGCCGTGGTCCTCACGATTCAACGGGAACAGCAGGAGCCCATGGAGGTGCCCATCGTCCGCGAGATCATCACCGTCCCCAGCGTCGTCTATCCCACCATCTTTCCGGACACCCATGTCGCCTATTTGGGCATCACTCAGTTCACGGAACAGACTGCCAGTCAGCTTGCCAAGGAACTTAAGTCATTGGAAGAGAAGAAGATAGAAGGACTCATCATCGATCTGCGGGACAATCCGGGCGGCCTGCTCCACTCCGCCGTGGAGGTGTGCAGCTTCTTCCTGCCCGCCAACGAGCTGGTGGTCTCCATCGAGGGGCGGGAGAACAAGGAGCAGGAAATGTCACGGAACGGCTACAAGTTCCCCGATTCCATCCCGCTGATTCTGCTGATCAACCGCAACAGCGCCAGCGCCGCAGAGATCACCGCGGGCTGCCTCTGCGACTACAATCGCGCTATCCTGTTGGGGGAGAAGAGCTTCGGAAAGGGCTCCGTGCAGAACGTCATTCCCATGCGGGATGGCTGCGCCTTGAAGCTGACGGTGGCGAAATACTTCACGCCCAGCCGTCGGGTCATCCATGGGCAGGGGATTCCGCCGAACATTCACGTGACGCTGCCGCGGCAGAACATCATCCGTCTCTCCAAGATGGGTGACGACCTTCCGTCTCGCCTTGCGGAGGATACGCAAATGCATCGTGCCGTGGAGGTTATGCAGACTTGCATCGCCCAGTCGGCCGGCCGGAAGGGCAAATTCCAGTCCACCGACCATGCGGAGCTCTTCACGGCCCCGCCACCCCAATCAATTCAGGACATGGAGGCCGACGATGAGGCCGAGGGCAACGCGGACGATGCGCCGTCGGACAAATCCGTCGATCATCCACAGATTGAAGGGGATGGAACCCCTGTTCAGCAAGAGGAGAAATGATATGATTCGCGTTGCCGTCATTGGAGCCGCCGGCCGCATGGGCCGCCTGAACGTCGCTCAAGTCCTTCAGCAGCCAGACATGGCCCTCAGCGGCGCCATCGAGTCCTCCGCCTGTCCGCTGATGGGGCAGGACGCGGCGGTGGTCGCTGGCCTTCCCGCCTGCGGTGTACCCATCAGCGCGGACGCGGAGGCGATTTTGTCCAAGACGGACGTGTTGGTGGATTTCACCTTCCCCGGCGTCACCATGAAAATCGCCCCTCTGGCCGCCGCCGCCAACGTGGCCATGGTCATCGGCTCCACGGGTCTTTCGGAGGCGGACAAGGCCGCGCTGGCGGAGTTGGCCGCCAAGGGCGCCCGCATCGTCCAGGCCCCCAACATGAGCATCGGCGTCAATCTGCTCTTCTCCCTCTGCGCCAAAGTCGCGCCGCTGCTTGGGGAGGACTATGACATCGAAGTCGTTGAAATGCACCATAATCAGAAGAAGGACGCTCCTTCCGGCACGGCGGAGCGTCTGGGCGAGATTCTGGCGGCGGCGCGGGGCCTGAACTATGCGACGGACACCCGCCACGGCCGCGTCGGCATGGTCGGCGCACGGACCAAAAAGGAGATTGGCATGCACTCCCTGCGCGGGGGCGATGTGGTCGGCGACCATACGGTCATTTTCGCCACCAACGGCGAGCGGGTGGAGTTCACCCACAAGGCCTCCAACCGCGAGACCTTCGCCAAAGGGGCCATCCGTGCCGTACGCTTCCTCATGACGGCGAGGCCCGGCCTCTATGACATGATGGACGTCCTCGGCCTCAAATAACCCTTTTCAGTCCACAGAATACACATAATAAACAGAAAGAACAATCCACAATATACACTGAATAAAGTAACTGTTCAGAACGTTTTGCCAATTCTCCGTCTGGAAGACGGCCGTTGGGTAACCCCCGACTTCAGTCGGGGGATGGGGATGGTCTCTCACGACCACCCGTCTGAAAGACGGCACATGTCTGAAAGACAGCATTCAGCCCCCTTCTGAATAGATACTGAATAAACATAAAAGAGACGTAAAATGCTGAACATTAGTCTCTTCTGTGTTTTTCTGTGTGTTCGATGGACTCTATGGAGTAGCATATGCAAACATCCATCACGTTGAAGAACGATAGGGGCAGCGTCACGTTGGACGGTGCCCTCCAGGGGCGCATCTTCGCCGAATTGGACGGCGAATGCCTCCATCGGCGGGACCGTCAGCTGGAGGCCCATCCGGACCCAGTGGAATTCAACAACATCGGCGGCAATTCCCTCTGGCCCGCTCCCGAAGGCGGCCCCTATGCCTTCAATTATCTGAAGGAGGGGGAATGGCTGGTGCAGCCGGGAGTCAACCGCGCCGTCTCTTCCATGATAGGCGCAAGTTCCTGCGAGAGAACAGTTTGCATGAAAAACTTCCACGGGGCGTCCCTGACCATGACCTTCCGCCGCGCCATCGCGCTGAAGGACGTGTCGGAGACCGCCACCCAATTCGGCCTGTCCGCCCTTTCCTATGAGGAGGATGACGAAATCCGCTTTGCCGAGCCCATGCCGATGGCGGAGGCGGTGGTCGCCGCCTGGTCGTTGGAGCAGTTCCCCGGCGCGGAGGGCGTCGTCGCCTTTGGCCGCATGGCCGACGACAAGGCGGCCCGCGAGGCGGTCAACTGCAATTTCTACGGCAATCCCATGCCCCGTTTGTCCTTCATGGACAACTGGTTCCGCTTTTCCTTAGGGGGCCAGGACCGGCTGCAGATCGGCGTCAGCGCCGCTGCGGCTCCCGCCCTCATCGGCGCCTATGACCCCTCCCGCAGCCTGCTGATTGTCCGCCATGGCGGCGACGGCGTCGGCAAACGCATCGACATCGCGGACAACGAGCAGCCCAACGGCGTTTTCGGCGCCGACGACCAATACAGCATCTTCAACGGCGCCTCCCTGAATTTCTTCGAGCTGGAGACCATCGCCCCCATGGACTGCACGGCGGATGGCCGCGTCATCGGCTCCCGCCTCCACGCCCAAACCACCTTCTTCCGCGGCAAGAAGGACAGCATCGAAAGCCTGCTGCTGAAAATCTATGGCGCCCCCGCCGGCTTGATAGTCCCCTAGACGATGTCCCCTATACAACTATATATAATATATGGTATAGGGGACGGGTCGCCCGCAGCGCTTTTCGATGTTTCGTGTTTTTTTGATAATGCATTCATTTTTATATCATAAAAGAAGGAAATTGACATCATGGCAACAGCCCCCTGCATCCCCTCTGAAGAGTATTTTGCGCGCATCGCCAAATTTCAGGCCATCATTCAGAACGCCGGTCTGGACGCCTGCCTGGTCCATGGCACGGAGTCCGATTTCGCCAACGTCCGCTATTTGAGCGAGTACTGGCCCACCTTTGAGCAGGCGGGCGTCTTCGTTCCCGCGAAGGGCAAGCCGGTTCTGCTCATCGGCCCCGAAAGCGAGAAATACGCGTTGGGCCGCAGCGTCATCAAAGACGTCAAGCTCATGCTGAACTACCGCGAGTCCGCCGAACCCGACTATCCGGGCATCAAATTGGCCACCTACAAGGACGTGGTCAAAACCGCCATGGGCAGCCGGAAGCTGAAGAAGCTGGGGCTGGTCGGCACCGCCGTCATGACCAAACCGACGTTGGACGCCGTCGCGTCCCAACTCCCTGGCGTGGAAGTCGTTGCGGCGGATGCGCTGTTCCGGCCCCTCCGCTGGGTCAAGAGCCCCAATGAGCTGGCCTGCCATCGCAAGGCCTTCAAGATCGCCGAAAAGGCCGTGGAGGCCATGCGCAACGAGCTGAAGCCCGGCATGACCGAGTTCCAGGCCATCGGCATCGCACAGCGGGAGATCTACGCCAACGGCGGCGAATACGAAGGCCACAGCCTCTACTGCTTCGGCGGCGACCGCACCAGCAACGGCATCAGCCGGCCCACCTCCGCCAAACTCAAGAAGAACGAGATCATCCAGCTGAACATCGGCGCCCGCGTCTGCGGCTACAGCTCCTCCATCGGACTGCCAGTCTGGTTCGGCAGCATTCCCAAAGAGCAACTGGCTCTGGTGGAATTCGGCCTCCGCGCCCACAAATACACCATCGAGCTGATGAAGGCGGGCGTCAACGCCGGCGACATCGCCAAAGCCTACACAAAGTGGGGCGTCGATCAGGGTTGGGGCGACTACATGCTCTACGGCCCCGTCCACGGCCTGGGCATCATGGAGACGGAGTCCCCCTGGATCGAGACCACCAGCGACTATAAGCTGCAGGAGAACATGACCTATCAGATCGACACCTTCTTCACCGGCAACGGCTACGGCCTCCGTTGGGAGCGGGGCTGCGCCGTGAAGAAGGGCGGCTGCGAGCTCTTCTCCAAGAAGTTCATGTCCATGGACGACTGCAAGCTGGACTAATCCCCCAAAAGGCAACTCTGGCGACTAGTGGCTCTAGAATCTCTAGAAAATCTGGAAGATCTAGAGTCACTAGAAAAACCGCCAATTATTCAATTAACCTTGATTAATTGCGAGCTGCGGTTATAGTATAATTCTGCGCTTTGCGGCTCTTTTGGGGCACGATGGCATGTGGATTTGCCATGTCATGGATTTTGTAAGGCCCTGAAAGGGCCTAATTTACGTAACCCCGGGTTGAGCGTCAGCGAAACCCGGGGAAAAGGGTTCCCCCCATGGTTCCACAGCCCCGAAGGGGCTGAATTACAGCCATGGCAATGGCTTTATGGGCTCATCAAGGTTCAAAATAGTATACTTTTTGTCATGAAAACGCAACCGTCGAACAGCACCATGGATGTCCTGCGGCTCCTCTTTGAGAAGCAGCCGATGGATCAAACGGGCGTGGCCAGACATCTGTCCATCACCCGCGCGGCCATCAATCTGCATTTTTTGGAGCTGGCGGCGGAGCATTACATCCGCCCCATCGCGACCCAAAGCAAGGGGAGGGGGCGTCCCGCCCATCTATGGGAGCTGGATCCGCAGTACAACCTGTTCATGGGCATCGCCATCGAAAATGGCACGCTGCAGTCGGAGCTCATCGACTGTCAGGGCGGCGTGGTTGATGTCCAGAAGGAGACCTATCCGGCGGACATCTCGTTCGAGCTTCTCCATCAGCGGATTTTCGCGCAGATCAAGGCGTTTCAGAAGCTGGCGGAAGCCCGCGAGGCCCAAATCCGACAGTGCTTTCTTGCCTCTCCGGGCCGCCGTCTGGAGGATGGAACCATCCTGCAAGTGGTCAATCTGCCCATCCTGAACGGATGGAATCCGGACCGCGACATTGAGCAGACCTTCGGCATTCCCACCTTCAACGACGCCTTCCACACGCCCACCCTTCAGGGGGCAAGCGAAGAGGACGGCGCAAATTCCACCATGGCGCTGCTGAACTGGGATGACGGCTTTTCCGCCATCTTCTCCAGCAATGGACGGCAGATCATCTGGCCCGACCCCAGTCCGAAGCGGGTTCGGGCGCTGTGGGATGTGGGGCATCTGTGCATCGAGCCCAATGGCCGGCTCTGCCGCTGCGGCAAACACGGCTGTCTGGAAGCCTATGTCGGCGGTCTGGCGCTGGCGCAGATGCATCCCGAACTGGGCTGCGCCGATTCGCGGGAGCTGGCCCAATGCGCCATGGCCGGCAATGCCGCCGCCGCGAACCTGCTGCGGCAGGCCGTTGGACTGGTGATGCGCACCCTATACACCACCTTCGAACTGTTCGGCGTCGACACCATCGTCTTCGTCAACACCATGGCCGCCGCGTTCCCCTGCTTCGAGGAGGCGGCATGGGCCGAATTGGCCAAGTTCTATCCGGCAGAGGAATTGAAGTTGCTCACGCTCCGCCATAGCCCGCTGACGGAGGATAAACTCCGCCACGGCTCCGCCCTCACCGCCCGCCAGGTCTTCTTCTATCCTGAAAAGTTCCTCCCCGTTCGCGGCATGCACATGGCAAACAACTAGCGTTTTTCTAGAAGTTCCAGAAGCGGGAATATAAAATTAGGAATTAGGAATGAGGAATTAGGAATTTGTCATGTAACGAATCAGAACCATCCGTCAAAGCTACGTAAATTAGGCCCTTTCAAGGCCTTGCAAAATCCATGACATGCAAGTTCACATGTCATCATGCCTCAAAAAGAGCCGCGAAGCGGCAAGCGTAGCGACGGAATTAGAAATTAGGAATGAGGAATTAGGAATTTGTCATGTAACTAATTCGGCCCCGTTGGGGCCGTAAAATCAGAGGGGGCACATTCACCCCCGGGTCTCGCTTCGCTCGACCCGGGGTTACGTAAATTAGGCCCTTTCAGGGCCTTACAAAATCCATGACATGCAAGTTCACATGTCATCATGCCTCAAAAAGAGCCGCAACGCGGCTCAATTAACTTAACCCCGGGTCGAGCGTTAGCGAAACCCGGGGGCAGGGCATCCCCCATGACTCCACGGCCCCAACGGGGCCGAATTACAAACATGGCAACGGCTTTATAGCCCATCAGGGTCTGTATCGTAACGACGTTCCAGAAGCGGCGGTCGCTCTGGAGAATTGAGCGGCCATTCGTCTCTCTCCACAAGGGAAATGATAGGGAAGGGATGTTTTTCAAAAAAAATTATTCAATATAACTTGACAAATGATTTTGACTCCACTATAGTAGGAAATGTTTTGGGCATCATGTGGTTTGTCACTGGCCACCTCTGTAGAACGATCCATTTTTCCCGTGACAGTTTCGGGGTGGGTATTTCGGGAGGCCAATGAAGATAAAGGAGTCTGATCATGAAGAAAGCGTTTACTCTGATCGAATTGCTGGTCGTCATCGCGATTATCGCCATCCTCGCGGGCATGCTCTTGCCTGCTCTGGCCAAGGCCAAACAGAAGGCCATCGCCATCAACTGCACCTCCAACGTCCGTGGCTGCATGCAGGGCATGCTGCTCTACATGGACGACTTCAAGGGGAGTTTCGTTCATCAGGCGCACAACAATTTCACCTTCAATGGGACCACTGTGACCGACTCGCCGTGGGGCCTGATGTTGGAAGGATTGGGGTATCTGGAGCTCGACTCCCAAGTCGTCAGCTGCCCCAAGACCGATGGCTTCATCACCGCCATATCGACGCCCTACAAGACCTACGGCGTGGTGTATTACGGCTATTTCGTCGCCACCGTGAGGCAGGAGTTTATCTCGCCCGCCGGCTGGTGCCGTGTGGTTCGCACGCCGTTCATCACCAACCCCGCCAGCCATATCATGTTTGGTGACAGCTATGTGAAGACGGAGACCCTCGAAGGTCAGTATGCCACCCATGCGCTGGTGGATCAGGACCGCGCTCTGTACCGTCTGGTTCACAGCGACCGCTGCAACATGGCCTTCGTGGATGGACACGTGGCCGCCCTCTCCGCCGGAGAAATTCTGGCTACCAGCAAGAAGATGGATTTCAAATCCCAATATGTGGGTGTCGGCATCTGGCTGCATCCGGAGAAACCCGCTACTGGCTCCACGGGCTTCCATATCCAGTAGAGAATCATCCTGTTTGCACGGGTTAGCCGTGCCATTGAGCCGCCGTTTCTGCCAAACGGGGCGGCGGACTTGTCTTCTCTTCCTATATTCCTATTATATATATAAGGGAAAACACATGAACCGCCATATCCTCTTCACCGCCATCGCCGTCGTCATGGCCTTCGCTGCCGCGCCGCTCTTCGCCTATCCATTGCTGCTTTGGGACATGGAGCCCATCGATGAATTGGGCGGCGGCGCCAAGCTGACCCTCCACCATCCCGAGTTCCGCGACGTGGCCATGGTGCACGACGCGCCGTGGGAGGGGAATACATGTGCCTTCCACACGGTGTTTCAGGACGGCGACCTCTATCGCATGTACTACAGGGGCGCGTCATATAAGATGCCTGGCCATGAAGACCATGGGACAACCTGCTATGCGGAAAGCAAGGACGGCATCCACTGGATCCGCCCCAATTTGGGCATCTGCGAGTTCAACGGCTCGAAGGACAACAACATCATCCTGCCCA
>JAEEGL011034211.1_pt1 | contig 82461 bp, 59 predicted proteins | sample 9134231 | NCBI WGS metagenome assembly JAEEGL01 (sample SAMN16246548, study PRJNA631951) | gut metagenome | biome: gut microbiome; feature: rumen; material: fiber-attached | host: Bos | place: Iran: Karaj | collected 2018-10
AAAAATTGAATGCCAAGCAATTTGGCAGATCATGAGCCAAAGAATGAATACAAATATGAAAACGAATACGAAAACGGATCAAATTCTCCGACCCAGTGATTCACTACAGACAATAGAGAAAAAGCATGGGAAGGAATCAAAAACCTGTCCCTATGATTTTACTGACTATACAAAAACATCTAATAATATCATGGGATATGAAATACAAGCAGTTAATATTGAGAACGTTGCTCGTGATGCGATCAATGAACCCAAAAGGAATACTTATGGAGAAGAAAAAATTCCCGAAAGAAAACTATGGGATACTCATCATAAGTAGTTTTCTTTATTTTCTTGTCATTTTATTTAGTTGCAACCAAAAAGAACAAAATATAGCTCTGATAGAATATGCATTGGATGACAGAAGAAGACATAGTGTTTTTCTAGAAGTTGAAAACAAATCAAATACATATATAATTGAAAATGCAAATTGTTATAAATATCTTTCTCTTTATAATGATTTATCATTTGAAGAATATAAGCAATATATGATAGAATCATACAAAAAACATCATAAATTTGTTATCAATGAAGAAATAAAAGATATTTCCGATGACTGGATACCAGTGCACAATAAATTGTCCACATTAAATAAAAAGGAAATTATTGGCACGTTTTTCAACAACAATAAAGTAATAAAAAAGGGCATTCCACATGAAATGAAAAATGAAATTATTCAAAGACTGTTTCAACTAAATGTTTTATGCAGTACAGATTGTGAAACAGGTTTTCTAATAATCATTTATAATGCATCAAAGGAACAGGATATTTGAAGCATAGCATATATGGTGAATTCATAGTTATTTTCATTATACATTCGATTTACATACTGACATGAAAAAAGCATTATTCTTCTTGCTGCTGTCATTGGCGACTTTGCCCATGCGGCTGTCTGCGCAGGTGAACCCGCAGAAAGGAATCATCATCACCAACGGGAATGACACCGTACATGGTGTCATCGACTTCCTGTCGGACGCACGGAACGTCAAGGCGTGTCTCTTCCAGAGAAATGGGGAGAGCGGATACAAGTCACTTTCGCCTGCTGAAATAAAAGGCTACCGCCTTGCCGACAACAGCATCTGCTATGTCAGCCGGTTATTCAACAACGGCGAGAGACAGGAACTGCTCTTTGCCGAGTTCCTCATTCAAGGCGGTGTGAGCCTTTACCGCTATTACTACGATGACACCAATTATTACGGCTTCGTGGATGGTGACGGCAAGGAGGTCATCATTCGTGACGATAAACTGAACTCCGACCTGAGTACCTACAACAAGAAACTACAGGACAGGCGCCAGAAAGTGCAGGAAGTCAATGTCTTGATGAGCCGAGACAACACGATAGCAGACCGTCTGTGGAAGATGGACCTGACAACCGACAACCTGACGAAACTGGTGAAGCAGTATGACGAGCGATACTGTACGGATGCTGGCGACTGCATCGTCTTCCATTATGACAGGGAAAAGGCGTCCGCCGTTTCTCGCAGGTTCTATGTGGGGGCTGGCATCGGCTTTGCCTCCTACGAGGCTCCGAGTTACAGCGACGGTCAAAGCAAGGCCTTTTCCGGAAACGACTACAACGGTATAGCCCCAACGTTCCTTGTGGGTGCCGACTTCATGTTCCCACGCTTCAGCAGGTATCTCATGGCACAACTGGAACTCTGCTATACCCCCCACCGCTATAAAGCATCCAAGGAGATGTTGGAGGGTGGCAGTCCGAAAATGAGCATCGATGAACTGGCAGCACGTATCGGAATAGGCTATATGTTCTGCCCCGACAGCCGCATCAAACCATTCATCAAGGGCGGACTGCACATGGCATGGAACATGGGAATAAAGGAGAAGAATGTCAGGTTCAAGTACTATGACGGTCAGACGGCGCAAGAGAAGACAGGCGATCTGATCTACGACAGTGAGACGAGGCTCGGCATATATCTCGGAGCCGGTGTTGATATCGGGCACTTGCGCGTCAGTGCCATGTGGAAAAAGGCTGGCAGCAACTTCAACGGGCTGGACGAGAAAGGCTGCGGAATACTGACGGTGGCATATCTATTGAAGAATAATAAATAGATATGTAGGCTATGTGTTCTGCCCCGACAGCAGACTGCACATGGCATGGAACATGGGAGCGCGGGCGTCCCGCCGCTATTGATGCGAATGGGGACGTCCGCACTCCTGGGTATTTTATTAAAATTATGGCTAATGCCGTCCTGCGATATCCTTGATATCCTTTAGTGTGATGTTGCCCATGACATTGATGATGGCCACTTCGTCCTTATCCTCTGTGAGCAGGGCAAACTCATTCTTGCCATCTTTCTGTGTCCGCTGATAGATTGTCACCTTCTCGTCACCATCATTCATCTTCATGATCGTCTCATAATTTCCTAACCGATAGGTTTTTCTCGCATCGTCAAGCAATTTGGAGAACAGGGATGGCTTCTCGCATGAAAGAATCCGGATATAGTCAAGTTTGGAGGCTATATTCCCGATGTCGTGCTTACCTGCCTTCACATTGGGAATCATGCCCAGCATCGTTTTGGATATATAGATGGTGGTCACCCCGTTGGTGTCCTCATACTTGTCAAAAAAAGCCTTCTGTGCCGATGCATGGATGGAAAAGACCAAGGCTGTCATGAGGATAAGGATATGGAAAAGTTGTCTCATAGTTGTCTCTATTTGGTGTTGTAGCATGTAGCCTTGTTGATGACTTCGGAAAATTTCAGCAGAGCCTGCTCAGCCTCGGCAGCAGCCTCCTCGGGATCGTCGAAGGAATCTTTCTGCACCATCGCAGCAGCAGTTGTGTCGTCAGGGCGATCGAACCAGAGTGCAACGGAGAACAACAGCAACAGACAGGCGGCGGCAGTCAAAGCGGTGCGAAGCCACACCCTGCGCGACGGATGGGAGCGGGCGTCAACCTCCTCCTTCTCCCAGTCATCAATCTGCGAGGAAAGCCTTTGGCTAAGGCTCTGAAGGTATTCATCCGCCACCCTCATCTCCTCTTCTGTAGCCTCATTGTTGGCTATCCGCCTCAGAATATCATCTGTCTCTTTCATCTTGGTTAGTTTTTAAACAATTGTCTGATGGTTTTCCTCGCACGGCTCAGAAGCACCCTGATATGCGTCGAGGCCAGTCCGGTCTGCTGACGTATCTCCTCATTCGAACACCCTTCCACGTCGTGCATGGTAACTATCTTGCGTTGCTGTTCGGGCAATTGCCCTATCAGCCTCATCACTTGCTCGCACGCCTGCCTCTGTTCTACGGCATCCTCCAATCTGTGTCCGTCGGCAACGAACAACTCTCTGGCCATCTCAGTGGTCTCCACCCGTTGTTTTCTCACCTGATTGAGATAGAGGTTCCTGACAAGGACACTGCAATAGGCGATGGGATTGCTGATGCCGGACAGCGACTCCCGCTTGGTCCAAAGTTGGGCATACACTTCCTGCGTCAGGTCCTCCGCCTCCTCAGCATTGCCTGTCAACCGCCACGCCATCCAGTAAATCTGGCGTGACAGAGGCAGGAATAGTTGCTTGAACTCAGATGCTTGCATTGACAGGTGAAGAGTGTCCTTTTGACAGGACAGTGGAACAGAAATCTGTGAAAGTTTAGTTGAACGTGGTTTCCAAACCTTTTATATCATTGGAATTGAACTTCCCTTTCAGTTGTATCAGTGAGCATTCCGATGGTTCCAAGGCAAGAATCACCATCTCGGAGATGGAATCACCTTTCGTCTTCACCAGAACGAGGGTCTTCTCATTGTCCTCATTGCTGTTCACCATGGTCTCATAGCCTTTTTTGTTCAGATTGGCTGCCCTGGCTTTGAACTCCTTGCAGAGAGCATCATCGTTCTCAATGTTCAAAATTCGGATGTGGTCTATTTTCTTGACCAAGTCGCTGCCTTTTTCCTTTTTCATCACCGCAGGAGCCATCGACAACAAGGCTTTGGGAATATTGACACACTCCACATTATTCTTGTCCTTGAACTCCTTAAAAAGGTCATCCACTGTCTGGGCAGACAAACCGGTGATGCAGGTGAAAGCACACACGATGGCAAATATTATCTTTCTCATTTTCTATTCAAATTAAGTTAATAATGAAGTTATTACGAAGCGCTTACATGATGTTAGACACCAAAAACCGCCAAAGTGTTACAAGAATAAATAAAAAAATCGTATTTTTGCCGCAATTCTCTATATTAGTTTAGCCGACATCTATGTTCACTCTTCCACCCCAGCAGAGATTGGTGAATACACATTCTGGGAAAAAACTTATAGCAAGGCTACGCTGCATGTGCCGTCAGGGAGTTTGCAGAATTACGCCACCGCTGCTCATTGGAACAGATTCATTCATATCGTTGATGATGTGGAACCATCGGCCATCCTGTCGCCAACAGCAACTGAGGAACCTCAGATGATATTCGACATCAACGGAAACAGATTGCCTCATTTGACTCCTGGCATCAACATCATCAAATATCATAATGGGGAAATAAGGAAAAGATACGTGAAGCAATGAAACACGGAGAACGGAGTTTGAAGTAGGCTGCACTTCGGAAAAGGTCAAATAAAATTTGGCTTTTCACTCGTTTAATCGATACTTTGGTGCTTTGCACCGAAAGTAGGCTGCACCTCGGCAATGAAAATAAAAATTGCTTTTTATTTTGCATTGCTCTCGGTTTGCACTACCTTTGCAGTCAAATTCAAAAGATGCAATGACAATGGATTACAATTTCAGAGAAATCGAGAAGAAATGGCAGAAAAGATGGGTGGAACGCAAAACCTATCAAGTGACAGAAGACCCAAGCCGCAAGAAATATTATGTGCTCAACATGTTTCCTTATCCCTCGGGAGCCGGACTGCATGTGGGACACCCCTTAGGATATATAGCCAGCGACATCTATGCCCGCTACAAGCGTCAGCAGGGATTCAACGTGCTCAACCCCATGGGTTATGACGCCTACGGACTGCCCGCCGAGCAATATGCCATCCAGACAGGACAGCATCCCGCCATCACGACGGTGAACAACATCAACCGCTACCGTGAGCAACTCGACAAAATCGGTTTCTGCTTCGACTGGGACCGTGAGGTGCGCACCTGCGACCCCGGATATTACAAATGGACACAGTGGGCCTTTCAGAAGATGTTTGGCTCTTTCTACTGCAACAAATGCCAAAAAGCACAGCCCATCGAGAAACTCATTGAGCATTTTGAGACCCAAGGTACCGAAGGACTCGATGTGGCCTGCACCGAAGAACTCTCCTTCACCGCCGACGAATGGAAGGCAATGGGTGAGCGGGAACAGCAACAGGTGCTCATGAACTACCGCATCGCCTACCTCGGAGAGACCATGGTGAACTGGTGTGCCGGACTGGGTACGGTGCTTGCCAACGATGAGGTGGTCGACGGTGTCAGTGTGCGCGGTGGATTCCCCGTGGTGCAAAAGAAAATGCAGCAGTGGTGCCTCCGTGTGTCGGCCTACGCTCAGCGCCTGCTCGACGGACTCGACACCATCGAGTGGACCGACTCACTGAAAGAGACACAGCGCAACTGGATCGGACGCTCCGAGGGAACGGAGATGCAGTTCCGCGTGGCTGACTCTGACATCGAGTTCACCATCTTCACCACCCGTGCCGACACCATCTTTGGTGTTACCTTCATGGTGCTCGCACCCGAGAGCGAACTGGTGGCACAACTCACCACCCCCGAACAGCAGGCCGAAGTGGATGAATACCTCGCCTATGTGAAGAAACGCACCGAGCGCGACCGCCAGATGGACCATAAGGTGACCGGCGTGTTCTCTGGTTCCTATGCCATCAACCCGCTCACCGGAGAAAAAATTCCCGTGTGGATTGCAGAATATGTGCTCGCAGGATACGGTACGGGTGCCATCATGGCTGTTCCGGCCCACGACTCCCGCGACTATGCCTTCGCACGTCACTTCAATCTCCCCATCATCCCGCTCATCGAGGGTGCCGACATCTCGGAGGAGAGTTTCGACGCCAAGGAAGGCATCGTGATGAACAGTTCCAACGGTGAGTTCTCCCTCAACGGCCTGACCGTGAAGGAAGCCATTCAGAAGACAAAGAAATATGTGACGGAGAAGAAACTGGGACGCGTGAAGGTCAACTACCGTCTGCGCGATGCCATCTTCTCACGCCAGCGCTACTGGGGTGAGCCATTCCCTACCTATTACAAAGATGGTATGCCTTTTATGATTCCCGAAACCTGCCTGCCGCTGGAACTGCCAGAGGTATCGCAATACAAACCTACCGAGGACGGACAGCCGCCACTGGGACATGCCACATGCTGGGCATGGGACACCGTCAACAATGAGGTAGTGGACAAGAGCCGCATTGACAATGTGACCGTATTCCCCCTCGAACTCAACACCATGCCGGGTTTCGCCGGGTCGAGTGCCTACTATCTGAGATACATGGACCCGCACAATGACAAAGCCCTTGTCGACCCTGCCATCGATGCATACTGGCAGAATGTGGACCTGTACGTTGGAGGCACCGAGCATGCCACCGGACACCTGATCTACTCCCGTTTCTGGAACAAGTTCCTCCACGACCTGGGCTACTCATGCAAGGAAGAACCCTTCCAGAAACTCATCAACCAGGGAATGATTCAAGGCCGCTCCAACTTCGTCTACCGTGACAACACCGCCAGTCAGGAGAAAGGCCATCCCGTCTTCGTCAGTTACGGGCTGAAAGACAACTTTGCCGACGTGACTCCCATCCATGTGGATGTCAACATCGTGAGTGCCGATGTGCTCGATATTGACGCATTCAAGGCATGGCGGCCTGAGTATGCCGATGCTGAGTTCGTGCTGGAAGACAACAAATACATCTGCGGATTTGCCGTGGAGAAGATGTCGAAATCGATGTTCAATGTCGTCAATCCGGATATGATTGTCGAGCGATTCGGTGCCGACACACTGCGCCTGTATGAGATGTTCCTCGGTCCGGTGGAACAGAGCAAGCCGTGGGACACCAACGGTATCGACGGTTGCCACCGCTTCCTCCGCAAATTCTGGGCTCTCTATTATGGTGCCGGCAAGGACAGCAGCGATACCCTGCTCCCACTCGACCAACCTGCCACACCCGAGATGCTCAAGAGCCTGCACAAACTCATCAAGAAGGTGACACAGGATATCGAGGCTTTCTCTTACAACACTTCCGTGGCAGCCTTCATGATTGCTGTCAACGAACTCACCCAGCAGCGCTGCAGAAACGCTGAGATACTCTGTCAGTTGGTGAAACTCATCGCTCCCTTCGCACCACATATCGCTGAGGAACTGTGGGAAGCCATGGGCGGCACTGGGTCGGTGTGCGATGCTGAATGGCCCAAATATGACGAGAAATATCTCGTTGAGAGTCAGATGCAACTCACCATCTCATTCAATGGAAAGGCTCGCTTCCAGATGCAGTTTGCCGTGGATGCCGACAACGCCACCATCCAAGAGGCAGTGCTCAGCGATGAGAGGTCGCAGAAATACATCAGTGGCAAACAAGTGATGAAGGTCATCATCGTCCCGAAGAAAATTGTCAATGTGGTGATTAAATAAAGGGTTTTCATGACCATCGAAACTAAAAGAATCTTTAACGAAGCGAAGGATTACATATACATCACCCTCGGACTGCTGCTCTACACCATAGGATGGACAGGTTTTCTGCTGCCCTATGAGATTGTGACGGGTGGTGTGACGGGTCTATCAGCCATTATCTTCTATGCCACCAACGGCAACGGACATGGCATACCCATCATGTATTCTTACTTCCTGCTCAATGCCCTCCTCCTCGCACTGGCACTGAAGATACTGGGTTGGCGCTTCCTCATAAAGACCATCTATGCCATCTTCATGCTGTCGGCCATGCTCGGTGTGGCACAGGATATTGTCACCAACGACGATGGAAGCATGGTGAAATTGCTGGATGACCAGGACTTCATGTCGCTCATCATCGGCTGTTGCATGACGGGAACGGCACTGGCCATCGTCTTCCTGCATAACGGCAGTACTGGCGGTACCGACATCGTTGCCGCCGTCGTGAACAAATACCACAACATGTCGCTGGGCACGGTGCTGATCTTCGTCGACCTGCTCATCATCGGCGCCAGTTTCCCGATGTTTATCTTCGCCCGTGGCTTCACCACCACAGAGGCACTCTACAAAATCGTCTTCGGTCTGTGTACCATGGTGGTGGAGAATTTCATGCTCGACTATGTGATGAACTCCCGCCGCGAGTCGGTGCAGTTTTTCATCTTTTCAAAAAAATACCAGGAAATCGCCAATGCCATCGGCACTCAGATGCAGCATGGTGTCACCATCCTCGACGGTCACGGCTGGTATTCGGGTGCTGACATGAAAGTGCTCTGTATCCTTGCCCGCAAGAGGGAGAGTGTCATGATGTTCCGCCTCATCAAATCGATTGACCCCAATGCCTTTGTCAGTCAGAGCAGTGTCATCGGTGTGTATGGTGAGGGATTCGACGAGATGAAAGTCAAAGTAATCAAAAAAGAAGAAGAACAACAACAAATAGAAAAGTCATGAGAATCGTATTCGCCACCAACAATGCTCACAAACTGTCTGAAATACGTCAGATACTGGGCAATGACATTGAAATACTCTCCCTCGCCGACATCGGATGCCATGAAGATATTCCCGAGACTGCTGATACCCTTGAGGGCAACGCGCTGCAAAAGGCACAGTATGTCTACGACCATTATCACCTCAGTTGTTTCGCCGACGATACAGGTTTGGAAGTGGATGCTCTCGGTGGTGAACCGGGTATCTATTCCGCCCGTTATGCCGGCGATGGCCATGACAGTGAGGCCAATATGCAGAAACTATTGCAGAAATTAGGAGAAAATAACAATCGGAAGGCACGATTTCGCACTGTAATTGCGTTAATAGAAAAAGAGGAAGATGACAAGGTAACAGAACCTGCTGAGAAGACCTCGTTTTTTGAGGGAATCGTCGAGGGACAGATTATCCGTGAGAAAAGAGGACAGGAGGGATTTGGTTATGATCCCATCTTCCAACCCGACGGATATGATGAGACCTTCGCACAGTTGGGTCTGGAAATCAAAAACCGCATCTCCCACCGTGCCAGAGCCGTGGAAAAACTGGCAAAATATTTGTTGAAGACTGAAAACTGAAAACTGAGGATGATGATTGCTCTGCGCTCATTGTTGATTCTGCTGATGACGGTCTGTTCCGTTGTTGCCCGTGGTGCTGCCATCGGCACATGGACCAGTTATCTGGCCTATGGCGACATCACACAGATCCAACCTGCAGGGAAACGGGTGTATGTGCTCAGTTCCAAAGGACTGTTCTCCTACAACACGTCTGACCAAAGCGTGGAGACATATGACAAGATGAACGCACTCAATGACTGCAACATCAGCCATATCGCTTGGTGCCAGGCAGCCAAACGACTCATCATCATCTATGAGAACCAAAATATTGACTTGCTCGACGAACAGGGTAAAGTGGTGAATATCTCCAACTACTACAGCAAGTCGATGATGGTGGACAAGACCATCAATGAGGTAAGTGTCTATGGTTCCTTCGCCTATCTGTCCACCAATTTCGGAATCTTGAAAATCAATGTCGCTGACGCGGAAATCAGCGCCACCTACAATCTTGGCAGGAAAATCAACTCCACCGCTGAATATAAGGGATTCATCTATGCCTCCTGTGAGTCACAGGGCATTCTTGCCGGCAATATGAAAGACAATCTCCTTGACAAGAGTTTCTGGAAAGAAGAAAGTGACTTTCAAACCAAACATTTGGCGGTTATCGACAACCAGTTGTTTGCCTTTGTTCCTGGTACTGTCTACTCCCGCACCAGCAGCGGATGGCAGTTTGCCTATAACTGCCATTTCAGTTTCCTCACACAGTCAGGAGGACAGATCATCCTGGGCACCGACCAATATACTTGGATTTTCACCTCTGCTTCTTCTCCAAAACTCATTTCCAAGGGATTGAGTGGCATAAAAACCATCGTCTATGACAATGCAAACAAATGCTATTGGACCAACCAGAGCGATGGAAAACTTTGCTCTATGACCATTGAGGAAGATACTTTCATTCCGCAACTTACTGATATCAATCCCGACGGACCGAAGTACAATTACTTCGGTGCCATGCTCTATGCCAACAACACACTCTATACCTGCGGCGGCGGATACGACTCCTTTGCCGAACTGTTCAGGCCTGCCATCGTACAGACTTTTGCCGATGATGAATGGACGGTCTATCAGGATGATATGGGAGAGACGGTGGGAAACAGCATGCAGGACATCACCTGCATCGATTTCGACCCCAAAGACAAAAACCATGTGTTTGCCGGCGGAAGGGCTGGTATCTATGAATATCTCAACGGCAGATTCGTGCGCCACTATAATCCCAATAATAGTTCGTTGATGTTCTCTACGCCTGACAACAGTCCCAACTACATCCTTACCTTGGGTATCAAATTTGACAAACAGGGCAATCTCTGGTGTCTGAACAGTCTGGCGGAAAATGCCTCTCTTCTCGAACTAAAAACCGATGGTACGTGGGAGTCACACCATCACAAAATCTTCATGGATGACAACGGACGCAGTTTGGCCAACATGAAGTGTCTTATCCTTGACAGCCGGGGATTTTTCTGGTTTGTCAACAATCATTGGAGCCTGCCCTCTTTCTACTGCTATGACCCGGCAAGCGATGCCATCAACCATTACGACACTTTTGTCAATGAAGACGGCAGCACAATCAATCCCAACGGAGTGAAATGCATAGCAGAGGATAAGGATGGCAATATGTGGATAGGCACCAATGTGGGACCTCTCATGCTGCCTTCCAATGATATATCAAAAGGCTCAAATGCTGAATTGCAGCAAATCAAAGTGCCTCGCAACGATGGCACCAACTTTGCCGACTACCTGCTCAGTGGCGTTGAGATCACCTGCATCACCATCGATGGTGGCAACCGCAAATGGTTTGGCACCAACGGCAATGGCGCCTACCTCATCAGTTCGGACAATATGACTCAGGTGCATCATTTTCTGTCATCAAACAGCATGCTGCTGTCCAACAATGTCGAGTCGATTGCCATCAATGACCAGACAGGTGAGGTGTTTTTCGGCACAGACAACGGACTTTGCTCCTATATGAGTGATGCCACAGCCACGAATGAGGATATGAACAAAGACAATGTCTATGCCTATCCCAATCCGGTGAAACCTGGCTATATGGGACTGATCACCATCACAGGACTGTCGATGAATGCAGATGTGAAAATTGTGACAGCCAACGGTGCCGTGGTGGCAGAGGGTGTCAGCAATGGTGGATCTTTCACTTGGAATGGTTGCGATGAAAACGGAAAACGGGTGGCATCAGGTGTCTATATGGTACTCACCGCCACCAGTGAGGGGAAAAAAGGAACTGTTTGCAAGATTGCCATTGTCAACTGACGCAACATGGAGGGAAAGGGGGAAAAAGCAGGAACGCAACGCCTCGCATGGGCTGACCTCGCAAGAGGATTTTGCATGATGGCCATCCTGCTTTTCCATACGGAGAAATATTACGCCGGTGAGGAAATCATTCCCTATGCTCTGTATGTGGACAATGTGCTCATTACTTTCTTCTTCATCTCCGGATACTTGTTCCACAACCCCCAGAAAGCGTTTTCCGTGCCCCACAAACTCCTCTCCATCCTCAGAGGCATCATTATACCCTATTTCATCTTTACGGCCGTCATCGCCCTCCCAAAGGCTTTTGTGCATGATGACACCTCTCTGGCAGAAACCTATGCCGATGTCCTTACAGGACATGCCTCATGGTTTGTGGCTGCTCTCGCGGTGGCACAGGTGGTCTTTGCCTTTTATGTGAAAATATCACGCTACCGACCAATGGCTTTGGCATGGATGTGCGCCCTACCCTATCTCATCATCGCTACTACCTATCACCTGGTGGACAGCGAGCGATGGACGTCTACCAATTTTTGGTGCTGGCACAACGCATTGCTGATGCTTCCTTTCATCTGCGCCGGATATCTGTTCAGAAGACACAGTCAGTGGATGACTCTCATCAAGCGTCCATGTGCAATCATTCTCATGCTCATCTCAGAAGTCATCCTCAAATATTGGATCCACAGCCATTCGCTGTTCATGACTCTCCAACCTATACACATCGACTCCTTCACCTTGCTCCTGATCGATGGTCTGATAGGCTGTCTACTCATCATCGCTGTCTGTCATTGGCTCCCTCGCATCAAATGGGTGGAGTGGACAGGAGCACACTCACTGGTCTATTACTTCATCTGTGGCGGAATACCGTTGCTGGTCACACGGGTGCTCACCACAATAGGCCGACCCTACGAGGACAATTATCTCAATATCATCATCGCTTTCATCTTAGTGTATGCCATTTCCTCAGCGTTTTCTTTTTTTATTTTGAGTTTTAAAAAGATTTTAAAAATATCAGAATAACAATAAAGGTTGTGGAAAATGTGGATAAGTCGTTGATATCTGAAAAAAAATAATAAATGATAGGTTATCCACATGATAGCGGATAGTGATGTGTAAAAAATCTCATTGATTATCATTGATTTATATGGTTATCCACATTTTTTGAATATGGTGGATAAGTCTTGGTGGATAAATGATCATGAAATAGGAATGTGGATAATGGTTGGAAAAGTAGGTGAGAAAGGCTCTCATTTCAACAATACAAGAAGGGAAATCATTTAATTGTGTATAAAATACAATCATTTTGGTGTGTCTTCCACAAGTTATTTCAGAGTTTTCCACACTCATTGTGGAAAACTTTTCATCAACAAAATAGATTTTTATTCTTTGATTCCACAATATTTTGATTACCTTTGCCATGAAGCCAAAGAAATGGCCATATCTCACACTTATAGTATCAAACACATCACCAAAAATGGCAAAGAAAGAAAATGGACTGACTCCTATGATGAAACAGTTTTTTACGCTGAAGGCAAAACATCCTGATGCGCTGATGCTGTTTAGGTGTGGTGATTTCTATGAGACATATTGTGAGGATGCCGTGGCTGCTTCGAAAATTCTCGGCATCACACTGACACGGCGCAACAACGGTGGGTCAACGGGCACGACAGAGATGGCGGGTTTTCCTCACCATGCTCTTGACACCTATTTGCCAAAACTGATCCGTGCAGGCCGGAGGGTGGCCATCTGCGACCAGTTGGAAGATCCCAAACTCACCAAGACATTGGTGAAGCGAGGCATTACTGAGTTGGTTACTCCAGGTGTGGCGATGAGTGACAATGTGCTCAATTATAAGGAGAACAATTTTTTGGCTGCCATCCATTTCGGGAAGGGATCTTGTGGTGTGGCTTTTTTGGATATCTCCACAGGAGAATTTCTCACCGGTGAGGGAACGTATGACTATGTAGAGAAACTCATGGGGAGTTTCCAACCAAAGGAAGTGCTGTACGACCGTGCAAAGAAAGGTGATTTTGAGCGTTATTTCTCTACAAAGGCATGTGTCTTTGAACTGGATGACTGGGTGTTTACCGAACAGACGGCGAGGCAGAAACTGTTGCATCATTTTCAGACCAAGAACCTGAAGGGGTTTGGTGTGGACCACCTTGTCAATGGCATAGTGGCAGCAGGGGCCATTTTGCAGTATTTGGAACTGACACAGCATACGCAGATAAGTCATATCACTTCTATCTCGCGCATAGAGGAGGAGCGATATGTGAGACTGGACAAATTCACCATCCGTTCGCTTGAATTGCTCTCACCCATGCAAGAGGAGGGTTTGTCATTGCTCCATGTGATAGACAAGACCATCACAGCGATGGGAGGCCGATTGCTGAGAAGATGGATGATATTCCCATTGAAAGATGAGAAACCCATCAATGACCGTCTGGATGTGGTGGAATATTTCTACCGCCATCCCGATTTTAGGGAATTGGTAGATGGACAGTTACACCTTATTAATGATTTGGAGCGGATTATCTCCAAAGTGGCCACAGCCAGGGTATCACCGCGCGAAATCATGCAGTTGCGTGTGGCATTGCAGGCTATCGAACCCATCAAGACAGCATGCATGAGTTCAGATAATGAAGCATTGCGACGTATCGGTGAGCAGATGAATATTTGCCGTTCCATCCGTGACCGCATTGCACGGGAGATTCAGGCTGATCCACCTCTGTTGGTAAATAAAGGAAATGTGATCAACAGTGGGGTGAGTGAGGAACTGGATGAACTGCGCAACATCGCTTACAGTGGAAAGGATTACTTGCTGAAAATCCAGGAGCGTGAGGCAGCAGCCACTGGCATTTCTTCATTGAAGATAGGCTATAACAATGTGTTTGGCTATTATCTGGAGGTGCGCAACACCTATAAGGACCATGTTCCGGCTGAGTGGGTGCGAAAGCAGACTTTGGCGCAGGCAGAGCGTTACATCACACAGGAACTGAAGGAATATGAGGAGAAAATACTGGGTGCGGAGGATAAAATCATCTCTTTGGAAACACGCTTGTTCAATGAGTTGGTGATGGCGGTGCGGGAGTTTATTCCTACCATTCAGACGAATGCCAATCTTGTGGCGCGTATCGACTGCCTGCTGTCGTATGCGGTGGTGTCTGAGGAAAACAAATATATCCGTCCGGTCATCGACACTTCTGAGGTGATAGACATCAAGCAGGGACGGCATCCTGTGATAGAGACTCAGTTGCCACTGGGTGAGAAATATGTACCCAACGACATCCTCCTCGACAATGAGCGCCAGCAGATCATTATCATCACGGGTCCCAACATGGCGGGTAAATCGGCTCTGTTGCGTCAGACGGCCCTCATCGTACTGTTGGCTCAGATAGGCTGTTTTGTTCCTGCAGAGGCCGCGAGAATCGGTATGGTGGACAAAATTTTCACGCGTGTGGGTGCCTCTGACAATATATCGGTGGGTGAGTCAACTTTCATGGTCGAGATGACGGAGGCTGCCAACATTCTCAACAACGTTTCTTCACGCTCATTGGTGCTCTTTGATGAGTTGGGGCGCGGTACATCGACCTACGACGGCATCTCCATCGCCTGGGCGATAGTGGAGTATCTGCATGAGCATGTGAGGGCGAAAGCACGCACACTGTTTGCCACCCACTACCATGAACTCAATGAGATGGAGAAAAATTTCTCACGCATCAAAAACTATAATGTGAGTGTGAAGGAAATCGACAATAAGGTGATTTTCCTCCGAAAATTGATGCGTGGCGGTTCGGAGCACTCTTTCGGTATTCATGTGGCAGAAATAGCGGGTATGCCGAAAAGCATCGTCAGACGTGCCAATGTGATATTGAAGCAACTGGAGGCGGACAACAGCAATGTGGGAAGTGTGGGAAAACCTTCGGCACAGACACTCAATCAGTCAAGAGAAGGCATGCAACTGAGTTTCTTCCAATTGGATGACCCTGTGCTCTCCCAGGTGCGTGATGAGATATTGGGACTGGATATCAACAACCTCACACCGGTGGAGGCTCTCAACAAACTCAATGAAATCAAAAAAATAGTGAGTGGAAAATCATAAGGAATGAAGGATTAAGGATTAAGAATTATGATTACCACTACAAGAAATTTGCACTGTAAGGAATAGCCAACTATAAAAAGTGATTAGCCCGAAAAACTCATTGAATAAATAAGCATGATAAAAAAATCCCCGGCAGATTCGCCGGGGATTTCAGTTTGGATTTAATCTGCCAGTTTTGCCTTGATGAACTCTCGGTTGAGTCGGGCAATGTTGGCGATGGTTTCGTTCTTCGGACATACTGCCTCGCAGGCACGGGTGTTGGTGCAGTTGCCAAATCCCAGTTCCTCCATCTTGGCCATCATGGCCTTGGCGCGCTTGGCAGCCTCAGGACGTCCTTGTGGGAGAAGGGCCAACTGACTCACCTTCGAACTGACGAAGAGCATGGCAGAGCCGTTCTTGCAGGCAGCGACGCAGGCACCGCATCCGATGCATGAAGCGCAGTCCATGGCCTCATCGGCATCCTGCTTCGGGATGAGAATGGCATTGGCATCCTGTGCCTGTCCGGTACGTACGCTGGTATAGCCGCCGGCCTGGATGATCTTGTCAAAAGCACCACGGTCTACCATGCAGTCTTTGATGACAGGGAAGCCGGCGGAGCGCCAGGGCTCCACGGTGATGACATCACCGTCGTTGAAACGGCGCATGTAGAGTTGGCAGGTGGTGGCTCCACGCTCGGTCTTGCCGTGCGGTGTACCGTTGATATACAGTGAGCACATGCCGCAGATACCCTCACGGCAGTCATGGTCGAACACGAACGGCTCACGGCCTTCGTTGATGAGTTCTTCATTGAGAATGTCGAGCATCTCGAGGAATGAGGTGTCATCGGGGATGTCCTTCATCTCGTGAGAATCAAAATGACCTTTCTCGCGGGGTCCGTTCTGACGCCAAAATTTTATCGTAAATGATATATTCTTTGCCATGGTTGTTAGTTCTTATAATTTCTCGTTTGTACCTTGATTGCTTCATACTCAAGAGGTTCCTTGATGAGTTCAGGGGCTTTGTCCTCGCTGCCCTGATATTCCCAACAGCCTACGTAGAAGTAGTTCTCATCATCACGCTTGGCTTCGCCTTCCTCTGTCTGATATTCCTCGCGGAAGTGTCCGCCACAACTCTCATTGCGTGAGAGGGCATCATAAGCCACGAGCATACCCATGGTGATGAAGTCACGGAGGTGGATGGCCTTGTCAAGTTCAATGTTGAGTCCTTCCTTGCTTCCGGGAATGAATAGGTTGGTGTCGAATTCCTTGCGGAGTTTCTTGATGAGTTCGATACCTTCCTTGAGTCCCTCAGCGGTGCGGCCCATACCGACATGCTCCCACATGATGTGTCCGAGTTCCTTGTGGATGGAGTCGACACTGCGCTTGCCCTTGATGTTCATCAGACGGTCAATCTCGGCTGCCACACCCTTCTCTGCCTCTTCAAACTCAGGCAGGTCGGTGGAGATGCGAGGCCAGATTTCCTGGTCGGCGAGATAGTTCTGAATGGTATAGGGCAGTACGAAGTAACCGTCGGCCAGACCCTGCATGAGAGCGGAGGCTCCGAGGCGGTTGGCACCGTGGTCAGAGAAGTTGCACTCGCCGATGGCAAAGAGTCCCTTGATGGAGGTCTGCAGTTCGTAGTCAACCCAGATACCGCCCATGGTATAGTGTACGGCGGGGAAGATCATCATCGGATGATAATAGGTCATGCCGTTGATCTCACAGGCTTTCTCTCCGGGGAAGACATCGGTGATTTCCTCATACATCTCAAAGAGGTTGCCGTAGCGCTGCATGATGACATCGATGCCGAGGCGGTTGATGGACTCGGAGAAATCGAGGAACACAGCCAGACCCGTATTGTTGACACCGAAGCCCTTGTCGCAACGCTCCTTGGCGGCGCGTGATGCCACGTCACGAGGAACGAGGTTGCCGAATGCGGGATAGCGGCGCTCCAGATAGTAGTCGCGGTCCTCTTCGGGAATCTCATATCCCTGCTTTGTGCCTGCCTGCAGTGCTTTGGCATCCTCCAGTTTCTTGGGCACCCAGATGCGGCCGTCGTTACGGAGCGACTCCGACATCAGGGTCAGTTTCGACTGCTTGTCACCGTGGACGGGAATGCAGGTGGGGTGAATCTGCACGTAGGAGGGGTTGGCAAAGTAAGCGCCTTTGCGGTAGCACTGCACTGCTGCGGTACAGTTGCAGCCCATGGCGTTGGTGGAGAGGAAATATGCGTTTCCATAGCCGCCGGTGGCGATGACCACGGCATTGGCGGAGAAGCGCTCGAGTTTGCCAGTGACGAGGTTCTTGGCGATGATGCCGCGGGCACGTCCGTTGACGATAACCACATCCTCCATCTCATAGCGGGTGTAGAGTTTCACTTTTCCTGCCTGAACCTGTGCGCTGAGTGAGGAATAGGCTCCCAGGAGCAACTGCTGACCTGTCTGTCCCTTGGCATAGAAGGTACGCGACACCTGTGCACCACCGAAGGAGCGGTTGGCAAGCATGCCGCCATACTCACGGGCGAAAGGCACACCCTGTGCCACGCACTGGTCGATGATGTTGTTGGATACCTCTGCCAGACGGTAGACATTGGCCTCACGGGCACGGTAGTCACCACCTTTGACGGTGTCATAGAAAAGGCGGTACACGGAGTCGCCGTCGTTCTGATAGCATTTGGCGGCATTGATACCACCTTGAGCGGCGATGGAGTGTGCGCGGCGCGGTGAGTCCTGGATACAGAGATTGATGACATTGAAGCCCATCTCTCCAAGACTGGCTGCGGCACTGGCTCCTGCCAGACCGGTACCGACGACAATGACGTCGAGTTTCAGTTTGTTCTTCGGGTTCACCAGTCGCTGGTGGGCCTTGTAGTTGGTCCATTTCTCTGCTACTGGTCCTTCGGGAATTCTTGAATCTATTTTCTTAGTCATGACATTCTAGATTTTAAAGTTGCTGTAAGTGGATTAGAAGGCAGAGCAACAGAGGCTCGGGGCGCACTTGAAAGCAAATGCGAGCACGACGATGAGGAAGCAGACCATAAGGATGGTGACATAGACAAAACCGATGATGCGCCAGCGGTTGAACCATACCTTACCGCTCCAGCCCAAGGTTTGCATGGCACTCCAGAAACCGTGGGTGAGATGGAGCCAGATGGCAACGAGCCAGATGATGTAGAGCACTACAAAGACAGGATTGGAGAATGTCTCCTTGATCCATGCGAAGCCGTCGCTGGGAGAGTGAAGAGTCTCCATGTCTACGAGTTCGGCGAACATCATGTTGAACCAGAAATTGAAGAGGTGGAGGAGCAGGCCGAGCAGGATGATGATTCCGAGCACGAGCATGTTTTGTGAAGCCCATTCCACCTTTGCAGGTGTGTCGGTCACGGCATAACGCTCACTGCCGCGGGCACGGCGGTTCTGTGCGGTGAGCAGGAATGCATAGACGATGTGGATGACAGCCAGCGCTGCCAGTCCCAATGTAGCCACTACTGCATACCAGTTGGCACCCAGCAGTTCGCAAATCATGTTGTAGGCCTCTCCTGAGAACAGTGCTGCGATGTTCATGCAGCAGTGGAACGTCAGGAAGAGAATGAGTGCGACGCCGGTGACCGACATCACGACCTTCCTACCGATAGAAGAATTGATTAACCACATAAATGATTGAGATTTAAAAAATTAGAATTTAGATAATGAAATTTTCAAGTGTGATAGTATCTTTTTTGGGGTTAATAAGGCTGATAAATCCTCATAAATGGGGATTGACAGACCTGAATTGACATGCAAAAATAATATAATTTTGGGATTATTCAAAGTATTTTAGAAAAAAAACCGAATATTATGTGTACTTTTGCGTGACGAATGAGATGTCGCTTCCATATAACTCATTATTTTTGATACCCATAATTCCCGCAATATGTACAACATGAAATATGATGTCGTGGTGGTAGGCGGTGGCCATGCTGGTTGCGAGGCTGCCACTGCGGCTGCCAATATGGGTGTGTCGACACTTTTGGTGACGATGGACATGAACAAGATTGCACAGATGAGTTGCAATCCCGCTGTCGGTGGTATAGCCAAGGGTCAGATAGTCCGTGAGATTGATGCGCTTGGCGGACAGATGGGTATTGTCACCGATGCCACCGCGATACAGTTCCGCATGCTCAACCGCTCGAAGGGTCCTGCCGTATGGAGCCCGCGTGCTCAGTGCGACCGTGGCAAGTTCATCTGGAAATGGCGTGAGGTGCTCGACCATACTCCTCATCTGGACATCTGGCAGGATCAGGTGGACGAGTTGCTGGTGGAGAATGGTGAGGCTGTGGGTGTGCACACGATATGGGGCGCCGAGATCCGTACGAAGTGTGTCATCATCACTGCAGGTACTTTTCTGAATGGTCTGTTGCACATCGGCCGTTGTCAGATACCGGGAGGTCGCATTGCCGAACCTGCCGTGATGCGGCTCACGGAGAGCATCACGCGCCACGGGATCACTGCGGCTCGCATGAAGACGGGCACGCCTGTGCGCATCGACCGGCGGTCGGTGCATTTCGAGGACATGGAGATACAGGAGGGAGAGAACGACTTCCACCGTTTCAGTTTCATGGGCAGCGACCGTCCCTTGCAGCAACTCACTTGTTGGATATGCTACACCAATCCTGAGGTGCATGAGGTGCTGATGGGTGGCATCGCGGACTCACCGCTCTATAATGGACAGATTCAGAGTATCGGTCCCCGCTATTGTCCTTCGATTGAGACCAAATTGATGACCTTCCCTGAGCGTGAGCAGCACATGCTCTTTCTTGAACCTGAGGGGGAGTCAACCAACGAGATGTATCTGAACGGATTCTCGTCAAGCATGCCGATGGATGTGCAGATAGCGGCGTTGAAGAAGATTCCCGCACTGCGCGACCTGAAAGTTTACCGTCCTGGCTATGCCATAGAGTATGATTTCTTCGACCCGATGCAACTGAACCATTCTCTGGAGTCGAAGGTGGTGCCCGGACTGTTCCTGGCTGGTCAGGTGAACGGCACCACAGGTTACGAGGAAGCAGGTGGTCAGGGCACCGTGGCAGGTATCAATGCGGCCATCCGCTGCGGTGGCGGCGAACCCTTCGTCATGCGCCGTGACGAGAGTTACATCGGCGTGCTCATCGATGACCTGGTGACAAAGGGTGTGGATGAACCTTATCGGATGTTCACGTCGCGGGCGGAATACCGCATCTTGCTGCGGCAGGATGATGCTGATGCCCGACTGACGGAGCGCTCCTATCAACTGGGTCTTGCGTCCCGCGAACGCTACGACCGTTGGTTGGTGAAGAAGGAGGCCATCCGACATATCATTGATATTTGTGAGAAGTCGCATATCCGTCCCAAGGAGGTGAACGGCATGCTGGAATCACTGGGCACTACCCCACTCCAGTATGGATGCAAGGCTGTCGACCTGTTGGGACGTCCGCAGGTGTCTTTGAAAGAACTCATGCAGATGGTGCCTGCGTTGGCTGAGGCGGTCAATTCTCTGTCTGACCGGCGTGAGGAGATTGCTGAGGCTGCCGAGGTGCTGATGAAATACAAAGGGTATATCGAGCGCGAGCGCATGGTGGCTGACAAGATGAGACGTTTGGAGGATATCAAGATAAGAGGTCATTTCGATTACCCCAATATGACACAAATTTCCATTGAGGCTCGTCAAAAACTGGCTCGGGTCAATCCCGAGACTCTGGCGCAGGCAAGCCGCATCCCTGGTGTGTCGCCCAGTGACATCAACGCCATGCTGGTGCTGATGGGAAGATAATAATTTTGTAAAATATTTTTATTGTTTCACGTGAAACATTCAAACATAAACAACATAAGAAAATGAACAACAAGGTATTATTGGAGAATCTCCGCAGCATTCCTGACTTTCCTGTGCCGGGAATCAATTTCAGGGATGTGACCACCCTTTTCAAGAACGCAGAGTGCTTGCAGATCATGGTGGATGAACTTTATGAGATCTACAAGGACAAGGGCATCACTAAGATTGTGGGCATCGAGAGCCGCGGCTTTGTGATGGCATCCGCCCTCGCCGTCAGGTTGGGTGCCGGCATCGTGCTGTGCCGCAAACCCGGAAAGTTGCCTGCCAAGACCGTGCAGGAAACCTACACGAAGGAGTATGGCACCGACACCATCGAAATCCATGAGGATGCCATCACATCCGACGACATCGTTCTCCTCCACGACGACCTCCTCGCCACCGGTGGAACGATGAAGGCCGCCCTCAACCTCGTCAATAAGTTCCACCCCAAGAAAACCTATATGAACTTCCTGATCGAACTGGTCAACGAGGGTCTCAATGGTCGTCAGATTTTCGGCGACGAGATAGAGATTACCACGCTCATCGAGGTGTAGCATAAACGGGCATGACTGACAAGCAGGAACTGAGGGAAAGGCTCAAGAATATCGTAGACAATATGCCAGAGCAGCCCGGTAGTTATCAATACTGGGATGAGGATGGCGTCATCATCTACGTGGGCAAGGCCAAAAATCTGAAGCGACGTGTGGCTTCCTATTTTCATAAGGAGGTAGACCGCTTCAAAACCAAAGTGCTTGTCAGTAAGATACGCAATATCACCTATACCGTCGTAAAGACAGAGGAGGATGCCCTGCTGCTGGAGAACAGTCTTATCAAAAAGTATAAGCCTCGCTACAATGTGTTGCTCAAAGATGGAAAGACCTACCCCAGCATCTGTGTCACCAATGAGCCTTTCCCTCGAATTTTCAAAACTCGCACCATCAACCCCAAATGGGGTACCTATTTCGGACCTTACAGCAATGGGACGTCGATGGCGGTCATGCTTGAACTGATCAGGAAAATCTTTAAACCACGGCCCTGCAACACACCTATCCTCCCGGAAAAAATCAAGGAGGGAAAATACAAACCTTGCCTGAAATACCACATCCATATCTGTGATGCTCCCTGCATAGGACGGCAAACCATGGAGGACTATCAGGAGAAAATCAAGATGGCGCGTGAGATTCTCAAAGGCAACACTCGTGACCTGCTCCGGCAACTCCAGGCCGTGATGATGCAGAAGGCGGCCGAACTGAAGTTTGAGGAGGCTGAATCCATCAAACAGTTGTTGGTGATTCTCGACAATTACTGTGCCAAGAGCGAGGTGGTGAGTCATACCATCAACAATATTGATGTGTTCAGTATCACCAACGATGACCACCGGGGCACTGCTTTTGTCAATTACATGCATGTGACCAACGGCAGCATCAACCAAGCCTTCACCATCGAGTACAAGCGAAAATTGGAGGAGAGCGACGCCGAGTTGCTTGCGATGGCCATCCCTGAAATACGGAAACGGTTCAACAGCACAGCACGTGAGATTGTCGTGCCTTTCTCCCTTGAGTGGAAACCTGAGGGTGTGGAACTGCTCATCCCGCAGCGGGGGGACAAAAAGCATCTGCTCGAACTCTCTGAGATGAATGGCAGACAATATAAGGTTGACAGGATGAAGCAGACCGAGAAACTCAACCCTGAGCAGCGCCAGACACGTCTGATGAAGGAATTGCAGACGGCCCTGAAATTGCCAAAACTGCCCTATCAGATAGAGTGCTTCGACAACTCCAACATCAGCGGTACGGATGCCGTGGCCGCTTGTGTGGTATTCAAGGCGATGCGCCCAAGCAAGAAAGACTACCGCAAATACAATATAAAGACGGTGGTCGGTCCTGACGACTATGCCTCAATGCAGGAGGTGGTGCGCCGCCGATATTCCCGCATGCAGGAAGAGGGCACTCCCCTACCCGACCTCATCATCACCGACGGAGGAAAAGGTCAGATGGAGGTGGTCAGACAGGTGGTGGAGGATGAACTGCACCTCGACATTGCCATCGCAGGATTGGCGAAGGACAACCGTCACCGCACCAATGAACTGCTGTTTGGCTTCCCTCCTGTGGTCATTGGCATGAAGACGGACAGCGAACTGTTTCATATCCTTACCCAGATACAAGACGAGGTGCACCGCTATGCCATCAAATTCCACCGTGACAAACGGAGCAAGCACGCCCTGACATCAGAACTGGATGAGATACAGGGAATAGGTCCCAAAACCAAGGAATCACTCCTGAAAAAATTCCGTTCGGTAAAACGAATCAGGACGGCCTCCATGGAAGAACTCACATCTGTGGTGGGTCCGGCAAAGGCGAAAATCATCTTTGAGGCAGTGCATAGTGCATAGTTGGTGGTTTTTGAGAGATTTTTTCTCAAATCCTTTGCATTGCAGCAACTTTTTGCTAATTTTGCTTTCTGAAGCATCAACCCATATCAAATCTCTCACCCCTTACCTCACCCCTCACCCCTCACCTCTCACCTCACACCCCTCACCTCTCACCCCTCACTACTATGAGACTAGTTATCCAAAGAGCATCGCACGCGTCAGTGACCATTGACGGACAAAAGAAGTCGCAGATAGGCTGCGGCCTGGTCATTCTTGTTGGCATTTGTGATGAGGATACCGAGGAAGATATCGACTGGTTGGTGAGAAAAGTGACCATGCTGAGGGTTTTCGACGATGAAAATGGTGTGATGAACCGTTCGGTGATGGATGTGGGCGGCGATATTATGGTCGTCAGCCAGTTCACCCTCTTTGCATCCTACAAGAAAGGCAACCGTCCTTCATGGATCAAGGCCTCCCACCCTACCCTTGCCATCCCACTATATGAGATGTTCTGCGGGCGTCTGTCGGCTGCTCTGGGCAAGCCCGTCGCCACAGGAGAGTTTGGTGCTGATATGAAAGTGGAACTTGTCAATGATGGTCCGGTGACCATCTGTATGGACACAAAGAATAAGGAATGAGATGAAAGCAAATGATGTAACCATCCGCGACATGCAGCGTATTGTCGACCAATGGGTCAGAGAATATGGCGTGAGATATTTCTCAGAACTCACCAATATGGCCTGCCTGACAGAGGAAGTGGGTGAGTTGGCCCGTGTGATGGCAAGACAATATGGCGACCAAAGTTTTAAGGCTGGAGAATGCGCCAATCTTGGGGAGGAAATGGCAGATGTGCTCTTTGTACTTGTTTGTCTCGCCAATCAGACGGATGTCAATCTCACCGAAGAGTTCCACAAAACCATGGAGAAGAAAACCAACAGAGACAGTTTGAGGCATATCGCCAATCCAAAACTGAAAGCATAATGTAACTTAAATCCTATATTTTATGAAACTAAAGAAAGAAGGTGCTCCCATGAGCAAGTATGAAGAAGTATTGAAGAAATACGATTGTGATCTTGATGATCAGAAAGTAGCAGAGGCAGTCAAGAAAATCATCGAGGAAAAAGTACCTGAGAATGATACTTTGGAAGTCAAGAAATTCCTGATGGGAAGTGTGGAACTGACCTCACTCAGTACCACAGACTCCGACCAGAGCATCATGGCATTTACACAAAAAGTCAATGATTTTGATGACGCCTACCCTGCCCTACCCCATGTCGCCACTATCTGTGTCTATCCTTGTTTTGCCAGTGTGGTGAGCAATACACTGGATGTAGAGGGTGTGGAAATCGCCTGCGTTTCGGGCAGTTTTCCTTCATCACAGGCTCTTATTGAGGTGAAAGTGGCCGAGACCGCTCTCGCTGTGAAGGACGGTGCCACTGAAATAGATATTGTCATGCCTGTGGGCAAGTTCCTCTGTGGTGACTACGAGGGTGTATGCGATGACATCAGCGAGATGAAAAATGCCTGTGGTGACAAAGCCATGAAAGTCATCCTTGAAACGGGTTGCCTGAAGACCGCTGCAAACATCAAAAAAGCCTCTATCCTATCCATGTATGCCGGTGGTGACTATATCAAGACATCCACAGGAAAACTGAGTCCTGCCGCTACACCTGAGGCTGCATACGTGATGTGCCAGGCCATCAAGGAATACTATGACGAGACAGGTATTCAGATTGGTTTCAAACCTGCCGGTGGTCTCAATACCGTCAACGATGCCTTGATTTACTACACCATTGTCAAGGAAATTCTCGGTGAACAATGGCTCACCAACAAGTGGTTCCGCCTGGGCACAAGCCGCCTTGCCAATTTGCTGCTCAGTGAGGTCACGGGCGAAGAAGTGAAATTCTTCTGATTAGAAAGATTTGAACGAAGAAAAATGAAAAAACTGATTTCTTTTGGAAATCAGTTTTTTCTTAATGCTACAAATTCCAAATAATGAGTGAGCGCATCTCGGATATCAGATTGTTTCACGTGAAAATCGATATATTGCCTTGCCTGCCCACTGATATCATTCATTTTTTGCTCAGCATAGTCGATACCGCCATTCACTTTGGCAAAGTCTACAAGAACGGCTATCTCATCACTGTTGATGGTGCCGTTTTTCACTTTCCTGGCAAGCCGGTACATGGACTCATAGCCTGAGTTTTTCAGGGCAAAGATGACGGGAAGAGTCAGTTTTCCCTCTGCCATGTCATTGCCGGTGGGTTTGCCGATTTCCTTGGAGTCGAAATAATCGAAAATGTCATCACGGATCTGGAAAATCATTCCGATGGCCTTTCCAAACTCAAAGGCTGCCTTGGCTTCCTCTGCTGAAGCACCGACGGAGAGAGCACCGTTTTGGGCACAAGTGGCGAATAAGGAGGCCGTTTTCTTGTCGATGACTTGGTAGTAAACTTCCTCTGATATGCCTTCATCCTTGAAATTATTCATCTGAAGAAGTTCACCGCTCGACAGTGTGCGACCCAGTTGGGCCAAACTGGTAATAATCTCCGTATTGGATGTCTGCGAAACATAGTAAAGGGCTGTGGACAGGATATAGTCGCCCACAAGTACAGCCACTTTGTTGTTGAAAGAAGCGTTGACGGAAGGCTGGCCACGGCGTTCTCCGCTCTCGTCCACCACATCGTCATGTACCAGACTGGCGGTGTGGAGCAACTCCAATCCCACGGCGGAATATTGGGTGGTCCTGTTGATCTCACCATAATTCTTTGCCATGAGAAGTGTGAGGATGGGCCGCATCCGCTTTCCACCTCTTTTCCGGATATGCTGAAGGGTGTCGCTGAGCAGGCCATCAGTGTGTGAAAGAGACTCGTCGAAGATTCTGACAAACTCCGACAATTCTGTTTCTATAGGCTGTCTGATCAATGATAGATGATCCATTGTATTGAATTTTGAGACAAAATTACGCATTTTTCTCGTAATTAATAAAAAAAGTAGTAATTTTACACAGAAAAAATCAACATATATGGACAAACTGTTTCTTCTCGATGCTTATGCATTGATTTATCGGTCGTATTATGCCTTCATCAAAAATCCGAGAATCAACTCAAAAGGATTCAATACCTCCGCAGTTTTGGGATTCTGCAACACCCTTCACGAAATTCTCAGCAAGGAAAAACCCAAATACATTGGGGTGGCGTTCGACCCTCATGGTCCTACGTTCCGCAGTGAAGCCTATCCAGAATATAAAGCACAGCGTGAGAAGACACCAGAGGATATACTGCTTTCTGTTCCTATCATTCGCCGGGTGCTCGATGCACTGAATATCCCTGCCATCATGGTGGATGGATATGAGGCAGACGATGTGATTGGTACATTGGCCATACAGTCAGTAGGGCAGGGGGTGGATACTTATATGCTGACTCCCGACAAGGACTATGGTCAGTTGGTGAGACCTACTGTCCGCATTTACCGTCCGCGCTTTGGTGGCGGATACGAGGTACTTGGGGTAGGGGAGATAAAAGAGAAATATGGTATCAATGATCCTATGCAAGTCATCGATCTGTTGGCACTGATGGGTGACTCAGCAGATAATTTTCCGGGTTGTCCTGGAGTGGGGGAGAAGACGGCTGTCAAACTGATCGCAGAGTTTGGGTCTGTGGAACAGTTGCTCGCCCATACCGATCAGTTGAAGGGTGCGCTGAAAAAAAAGGTGGAGGAACATGTTGATGATATTCGAATGTCAAAATTTTTGGCGACTATCAAAACAGACGTTCCGGTTGAGTTGCATCTCAAAGAACTATTGGTCACCTCTCCTGACGAGAGAAAACTGAGGGATGTCTTCGAGGAACTGGAGTTTCGTTCTCTCACCGGAAAATTCCTCAGTCAGGTTCCAAAACCCATCAGAAATGCACCTTTACAACTCGATTTATTTGGCGAATTTTCGACCGACGGGGCGAATGATGAAAAAAAATCGAGTTTTGAGACCTTAAAAACCACGTCTCATGATTACCAACTGATTGAAAATAAGGAAAATATCGTAAAATTACGTGATTTTTTATTGACAAACGAATTTTTGAGTCTGGATACGGAAACAACTTCGACCTCTCCAATTGATGCCGAATTGGTGGGATTGAGTTTTTCTGTCAAGGAAGGTCAGGCTTTTTATGTCCCAGTGTCACAGAATCGGGAAGAGGCTCAGCAGGTCGTTGACATTTTCCGTCCTGTATATGAAAATTCCGGTATCCTCAAGATAGGGCAGAACATCAAGTACGACCTGGAAGTGTTGGCGAACTATGGTATCGACCTGCAAGGTCCGCTTTGGGATACAATGATCGCCCATTATCTCATCCAACCTGAACTCCGTCACAACATGGACATCATGGCGGAGTCATACCTTAATTATAAGACTATCCATATTGATGAATTGATTGGACCCAGGGGTAAGAATCAAAAGAACATGAGAGATCTCTCTCCGGCCGAGGTTTATGAATACGCTGCTGAGGATGCCGACATCACGCTTAGGTTGAAAAACAAACTGGAACCGCTGCTCAAAGAGGTGGGGGCAGAACAACTGTTCTATGAGATTGAGATGCCGCTTGTCAGGGTGCTCGCTTCCATGGAGCGGACAGGTGTCAGAATCGATACCGCCTCGCTGGCAGAGACCTCCCGGGTGTTCACACAGCGTATGCACGACATCGAGGAGCGTATCTATCAACTAGCGGGTGAGGAGTTCAATATCGCATCGCCGCGTCAGGTGGGTGATATCCTCTTCGGTAAAATGCATATCATCGAAAAACCCAAAAAGACCAAGACGGGGCAGTTTGTCACTTCTGAGGAGGTGCTGCAGACCCTGAGGGGCAAGCATGAGATTGTGGAGAAAATCCTTGCCCATCGTGCCCTTAAGAAATTGTTGGGAACGTATGTTGACACATTGCCCACTCTCATCAATCCAAAGACAGGACATATCCACACCTCGTTCAACCAGACCATCACTGCCACGGGGCGCCTTTCATCGAGCGACCCCAATCTGCAGAACATCCCTGTGCGGGGTGAGGATGGAAAAGAGATTCGCAAGGCATTCATCCCCGAGGAAGGTTGCCTGTTCTTCTCAGCCGACTATAGTCAGATTGAACTGCGCGTAATGGCACATCTCAGCGGCGACGAGAACATGATAGAGGCATTTCGTGAGGGCCACGACATCCATGCGGCCACCGCAGCGAAGATTTATGGCAAGGACATCACGGAGGTGGGGCGTGATGAGCGCAACAAGGCCAAGAGGGCCAATTTCGGCATCATCTATGGCATCACTGTCTTCGGACTGGCCGAGCGTCTGGAGATTGAGCGTTCTGAAGCCCGCCAACTCATTGACGGCTATTTCGAGACTTTTCCGAAGGTGCGTGAATATATGGAGGCGAGCAAACAGACCGCGCGCGAGCAGGGTTATGTAGAGACCTTCTTCCATCGCCGCCGTTATCTGCCCGACATCAACAGCCGCAATGCCACAGTGCGGGGTTTTGCTGAGCGTAATGCCATCAATGCACCGATCCAGGGTTCCGCCGCCGACATCATCAAGGTAGCCATGATACGCATCTATCAGCGCTTCCGAGACGAACACCTGCGCTCTAAGATGATTCTCCAGGTGCATGATGAATTGAATTTCAGTGTCGTGCCAGAGGAAAAGGGTAGGGTAGAGGAGATTGTCCTTAAGGAAATGGAGGCTGCCTATCAACTCCGTGTTCCTCTCCTTGCCGACGCCGGGTGGGGCAACAACTGGCTCGAGGCTCATTGATCGGGGTGAAGTATGAAAGCGCAGAAAGAAAGCAAAAAGTTCTGCATTTTGCACGCTTAATCGGATTTTTGCACTAACTTTGCTATCTCAATTAAAAACAATTACTTTGCTATAGCGAATACAAACATTTACATAATATATTATGGCATTAAAATGTGGAATCGTGGGACTGCCTAATGTGGGGAAGTCCACTTTGTTCAACTGCCTGTCGAGTGCGAAGGCACAGGCAGCCAATTTTCCTTTTTGTACAATAGAGCCTAATGTGGGGGTCATCACCGTTCCCGACGAGCGGCTCACAAAGTTGGCCGAACTGGTGCATCCAGGACGCATCGTCCCCGCTACCTGTGAGATTGTCGACATTGCCGGACTGGTGAAAGGTGCGTCGAAGGGAGAGGGATTGGGCAACAAGTTCTTGGGCAATATCCGTGAGACCGATGCTATTATCCATGTGCTCCGTTGTTTCGATGATGACAACATCACTCATGTCGACGGCACCATCGACCCCATCCGTGACAAGGAAATCATCGACATGGAATTGCAACTCAAGGATTTGGAAACTATCGAAGGGCGCTTGGCGAAGCAACAGAAAGCCGCTTCTGCCGGCAATAAGGATGCCAAGGTGGAGGTGTCGGTGTTGGAGGCTTATAAGGCTGTGCTGGAGCGTGGTCAGAATGCCCGTGTGGTGAGTTTCGACAGCCGTGAGGAGCAGCAGGTGGCACACGATCTCTTCCTGCTCACCGCCAAACCTGTGCTGTATGTCTGCAACGTGGATGAGTCGGGTGCCAAGGATGGCAATGCCTACTCCCGTTGCGTGGAGGAGGTGGCCCGTGAGGAGGGAGCCGAGGTGCTCATCATCGCCGCCAAGACCGAAGAGGACATCGCCAGTTTTGAGAGTTATGAGGACAAGCAACTTTTCCTCGACGAACTGGGTCTGGAGGAGAGTGGCGTCAACCGTCTCACCAAGAAAGCCTATGCTTTGCTCAATTTGGAGACGTTTATCACTGCCGGTCCGATGGAGGTAAAGGCGTGGACTTTCCATCGCGGTTGGAAAGCGCCTCAGTGTGCCGGTGTCATCCACACTGACTTTGAAAAAGGGTTCATCCGTGCCGAGGTCATCAAGTATGAAGACTATATCCAATACGGTTCTGAGACCGCTGTCCGCGAAGCCGGCAAACTCGGTATCGAGGGCAAGGACTATGTCGTTCAGGACGGAGATATTATGCATTTCAGGTTCAATGTTTAACTATGAACTATGAATTATGAACTATGAACTATTATACATAAATTGGAATCCCAATGAGATAGCATTCACCCTAAACCTTGGAAGTTTAGGTTCTTTCGGATTCAGATGGTACTCGCTGTGCTGGCTGGTGGGACTTGTGCTGGCCTATTTGATAGTAAGGAAACTTTACAAAGAGCAAAAGGTAAAGGATGAACTTTTCGACCCCTTGTTCATCTACTGTTTCCTCGGCATCCTGATTGGCGCGCGTCTCGGCCACTGCCTGTTTTATGAACCGAAATACTTCCTGAGCAGTGGCACACATATTATAGAAATGTTCCTGCCCATCCACAAGATGATGGATGGCTCTTGGAAATTCACTGGTTATGAGGGACTTGCATCACATGGAGGTACTCTGGGCCTGATGTTGGCTCTATGGTTGTACTGCCGCAGTACGAAGATGGGCATGTGGCATGTGCTCGACAATATTGCCATCGCCACCCCTGTCACCGCCTGCTTCATCCGTCTGGGCAACCTGATGAACTCAGAGATCATCGGTAAGGTGACTGATGTGCCCTGGGCCTTCATCTTCGAGCGTGTAGGGCCAGAACCGCGACATCCCGGACAGTTGTATGAGGCCATCGCCTATTTCATTTTCTTCTTCATTGGTTGGTGGTTCTATCGCCATCGTCCGGAGAAAGTGGGTACAGGATTCTTCTTCGGACTCTGTCTGACATTGATTTTCACGGCCCGTTTCTTCATCGAGTTCACCAAGATCAATCAGGTGGATTTCGAGGACTCTCTGCCCCTTGATATGGGACAGTTGCTGAGCATCCCCTTCATCATCCTCGGAGTGGCATGCATGGTGTATGGAATGAGAAAGAAAACTCAGAAGTGAGAGTATTAGGAGTTTAGGAGTTTAGGAGATTAGGAGTTTAGGAGATTAGACAATACTCTTTTGAGTTGGAATCAATATGAATAATGAACTATATGAGGTAATGGCTCCCGTAGGTTCCCGCGAGTCTTTGGTGGCAGCCATTCAGGCGGGAGCCGACTCCGTGTATTTCGGTATCGGTCAACTCAATATGCGGGCACATTCCGCCAATACGTTTACCATTGATGATTTAAGAGAGATTGCGGAGGAATGTGGCAGCCATGGCATCAAGACTTATCTCACAGTCAACACCATCATCTATGACGGGGACATCGAGACCATGCACACCATCGTCGATGCTGCCCATGAGGCAGGCATCACGGCCGTCATCGCCAGCGATGTGGCAGTGATGACCTATTGCCGCCAGATTGGTCAGGAGGTGCATCTCTCCACCCAACTCAACATCAGCAACGCCGAGGCACTGCAGTTCTATGCCCAGTTTGCCGACGTGGTGGTGCTTGCCCGTGAACTCAACCTCACTCAGGTGGAAGCCATCCACCGACAAGTTGGCGAGCGCAATATCTGCGGACCCAGCGGAAAACCTGTGCGCATCGAGATGTTCTGTCATGGTGCGCTCTGCATGGCCATCAGTGGAAAGTGCTACCTCAGCCTCGACAATGCTGCAAGGTCGGCCAACCGTGGGGAGTGCATGCAACTCTGTCGTCGGTCGTATACGGTCACAGACAACGAGACGGGCACTCAGTTGGAGATAGACAACAAATATGTGATGAGTCCGAAGGACCTGAAGACTATTCGTTTCATCGACAAGATGATGGAGGCTGGTGTGCGGGTGTTCAAGATAGAGGGGCGTGCTCGCGGACCGGAGTATGTATATACCGTGGTGAAATGCTACAAGGAGGCCATCGCCAGCGTGCTTGACGGCACTTTCACAGAGGAGCGCAAGGATGAGTGGGATGAGCGCTTGGCCGCTGTCTTCAATCGTGGTTTCTGGGATGGCTATTACCTGGGACAGCGTTTGGGTGAGTGGAACAAGAACTACGGCAGCAATGCTACAGTCCGCAAGGTGTATGTGGGTCATGGCGTGAAATATTTCTCCCGTCTCGGCGTGGCGGAGTTCACATGCGACGCGGCGGAGTTCAGTGTGGGTGACCACATGCTCATCACGGGTCCCACTACGGGGGTGATGTATGTCGATGTCACCGAGATACATGATGATACCCAGGCGGTCACCACTGCCCAGAAAGGTACCCGTGTATCCTTTCCTGTGCCTTCCAAGGTAAGACCCAGCGACAAACTGTTTAAGTTAGTTCATAGTTCATAATTCATAGTTCATAGTTTAGAGTTTTATCATACCTTTCATCAAAAAATGAAATCAATCGACGAATTGCAGGAAGAGGTGATAGAGGAGTTTTCCGATTTCACCGACTGGATGGACAAATACCAGTTGCTCATCGACCTGGGCAATGACATGCAGCCGCTCGATGCGTGCTATAAGACCGATGACAACCTCATCGAGGGATGCCAGAGCCGGGTGTGGATCGTCGCTGACTACCGCGACGGACTGCTTCATTTCTCTGCCGAGAGCGACGCCCTCATCGTCAAGGGGCTCATCGCCTTGCTGCTCCGTGTGCTCAGCGGACACTCACCCCAGGAGATTTTGGATGCCGACCTCTATTTCATCGACAGCATCGGACTGAAAGAACACCTCAGTCCGACACGCAGCAACGGTTTGCTCGCCATGGTGAAACAAATGCGGGTGTATGCCCTCGCTTTCAAAACCAAAGAGGATGCGGAAACTTAGGACCATAGAGATGCAGCGCCTCACCGTGGAGGAGTTCAAGGCATCGGAGAAACTGCCACTGACAGTGGTGCTCGATGATGTGCGCAGCCTCTACAATGTGGGCAGTGTGTTCCGAACGGCAGATGCTTTCCGTGTGGCAGAGGTGTGTCTGTGCGGCATCACCGCTTGTCCGCCACATCCCGAAATTCACAAGACTGCCCTGGGGGGCGAGGACAGCGTCGAATGGCGTTATTTTCCCACAGCGCTCGAAGCCGTGGACACCCTGCATGCTGAGGGACGTTTTGTATATGCAGTGGAACAGGTGGAGGGTAGCACGTTGTTGGGTGACCTCTGTCCAGACCCTGAGCAGCATTATGCTGTGGTCTTCGGCAATGAGGTCAAAGGGGTGCATCAGGAGGTGGTCGACCGTTGTGACGGTTGTCTGGAAATCCCCCAGAGAGGTACCAAGCACTCGATGAATGTCTCCGTGACGGCTGGCATCGTGATGTGGGAATTCTTCCGAAAACACACCATTTGATGCTTTTTTTCACGTTTTTATGCAGATAGCGGGCTCTTATGCTTGCATTTGTAAAATATATTTTCTATCTTTGTCCTTTGGAAAACAATTTTAACCTTTAAACCAATTCAGATTATGGTAGCAGTATTATTATTGATTTTGGGCGTCATCCTCTTTTTGGTGATTGCTATCGCAGTGTATATCTTCAAGACCCAGCGCACGCTGGTCAACCTCGATGAACTTTGCAAGAACGCCATGAGCCAGATTGCAGTGCAACTCAATTCCCGTTGGGATGCCCTCCTCGCTCTGGCCAAGACAGCAGCCCAATACTCCAAGCATGAGTCAGAGACTTTGATCAAGACGATCACCGCCCGCCGCCAGGCTCCCATCACCACTGCAGAGGAGGCTTTGCAGCAGCAAGGTGAACTTAGTCAGGTCATGGGCAGATTGATGGCCATCGGTGAGGCATATCCCGATTTGAAAGCCAACGATCTGTATCTCAAGGCAGCAGAAGGTGTGAACACCTATGAGGAGCATGTGCGCATGAGCCGTATGGTGTATAACGACACCGCTACCAAGATGAACCGCATGGTGCGTCAGTGGCCGTCATCATTTGTCGCCTCGATGCTCAATTTCCGCGAGAAGGCTTACCTGACTGTCGATGAAGAGAAGAAGCAAAACTATCCCAATCTCGATGAGGCTTACAAGTAAAGTTTTGCTGCTGATGCTCTGCCTGGCCTTCCCGCTATGGGGGTCAGCAGGGCCTGTGCTTCGCCATCTCCAAATAGATGTGATACTTCGTGACAACGGGGATGCCGATGTCAGGGAGGTGCGTCAGATGGAGATCGACAGCGAGGGAACGGAGTGCTATATCGTCATTGGCAACCTCAACGGCAGCGACATCAAGAACTTCTCTGTCACCGATGAGACAGGGAAAGAATATGTCAATGAGGGGGCATGGGATGTCGACCGTTCCCGTGAAAGGAAGGCAGGTCGCTGTGGCATGGTGAGGAAGAGCGACGGCTATGAACTGTGCTGGGGACTTGGCAACAGCGGAGAGCGCATTTACACCGTCAATTATACGGTCACCAACATGGTGCGCTCCTACGAGGAGAGCGACGGTTTCAACTGGATGTTCATCACCCGTGATATGCGGCCGGCTCCGCAGAAGGCTGAGGTGAACATTTTCTCCGAACGTGATGGTGGCCTGCCTGTGGATTCCGTCAAGGCTTGGGCATTCGGATTCAAAGGAGATGTCTCCATTGAGGAGGATGGCGTGATGGTGGAGAGTACCGAACCCATGACGCCCGAGATGGCGATGATCGTGATGGTGGAAATCGAGAAAGGTCTATTGCACCCCTCCAAGAGTGGCAATGGCTCTTTCAAGGACTTGCGTAAGAAAGCCTTTGAGGGCAGCGACTACAAGGAGCAGACGTGGTGGCGCAAGTTTTGGAATAAGTTAAAGGCCGATACTGAGGCTCTCCTTGGCCTCCTTTTCCTCGGTGCCTTGTTCTTTGTTTTCATCTGGTTCTCCGTCAAAACGAAGCGTGAGCGCAAAAAGATGCTCCAGACCGTCACCTGGTATCGCGATATTCCTGTCAATGGCAACTTGGTACAAGCCAAGAAACTCTACAACGCGTATTATATGGGTAGCGGTGGCATCAAGACCGAAGATCTTGTCGGCGCGATGATCCTGCGGTTTATCCGGACGGGTACACTGCGCATTGAGAACCGCCTTGTCGAAGCCACCGGACTGAAGAAGATGCTGGGAGCCGAAGGCAAGTATTATGACTGCATCGTCATCACTGACTTCAATGAGAAAAACAGGCTCATCAACACCCCTCAGATGCGCAAACTCTATGACATGATGCGTGAGGCAGCCGGCAGTGACATGGTGCTGCAGCCCAATGAACTGAAGAAGTGGATGAAGAGACATGAGACCGAGGTGGTCGACTTCATGAACAGCATCGGGGAGAGCACATCCCTCAAGGAGGCGAAGCGGCATATCGATGATGTGCGCCAGGTATTCGGACTAAAGATGTTCCTCAATGACTTCACGCTTGCCAATGAGCGGCATCTCACAGAGTTGTCGCTGTGGAACGACTATCTGGTCTATGCGGCTCTCTATGGCATTGCCGACCAGTTGAAGGCTGACATGAAAAAACTCAACCCAGAATACCTGCAGATGAGCGAGATCACACGCAACCTGACCAACAACACTGTGGTGCCTGTCCTCATGGCTACTACCTACAACACGGCCCATTCCGTGAAATCGCATGTAGACTCCCGCAGCAGTGGCGGCGGTGGCAGTTCCTCCTTTGGCGGAGGCGGCGGCTTCAGCGGCGGCGGTTCTGGCGGCGGCGTGAGATAACGGCTCAATTCAAGCGATGAACGGCATCAGAAAGATACACTCATTAAGTTTCTTCCTTTGGAGCGGCATCCTCATGATGCCGTTCATTGCTATTTTATCCCATGCAGAAACCCGTACCGACAGCATGGCTTGCCCCTTTGTGAAGATTGATGTGGAGCGGTTGCCCGATCTGAACATCCCCCGCAGTGCGCACAGTATATTCTGTGTCAATGGTGAGGTGACGGTAGTGGGCGGTCATACCACGAATTTCATTCCAACGGCTACGGCGGAATACTACAAAGACGGCAAATGGAATCTTTTGGAAACGGTATATCCTCATGACAACGGTGTCTGCACGGTGCTCAGTTCGGGAAAAGTGATGCTTGCCGGCGGGCATGAGAAACCTTTGGGCATCGGACAGACTTTTCCTGTGGAGGAGTACGACCCTACGACCCACACTTTCCGTGGCTTCAGCAGTCTGGACATGAAGCGTTCACTGGCTTCGGCAACTGAAATCGACAGCGGTAGGGTAGTGATGTCCGGCAATTGGTATGCCGATGATGGTATTGAGATTTTCGATGGCGACCGTACTTTCTCGTTTGTCAAGAAAACCTCCGTGGACCGTGCCTGTCCCTACATCCTTCGCACGTCGGCCGATGATGTCCTTATTTTAGGGGGTCTTGATACGCACGGCTTAGTCCTGAATACCGAAGTAGTTGACCGCTTGCGGGGCGAGCCCCTCTATGTGCCTTTGCTGGAAAAATGGCAGCCCTTGTCATTTCTACATAGTTATTCCAACAATCTTGGCTTCATCGGCAACGAGGCTTTGGGTGACTTTTCCTATCTGCTCCCGTTGCAAAAGCGTGTCGATTCAAGAACGAACACCAATGGGGATCATTCTGAAATGGCTTTCGCGCTGGTACGCGACACTACATTTACTCTTCTTCCCACCCTCTGTCCTGTTCCGACTGTAGGTCCTTATGGCACTCTCTATTTCTTCAACCCTGTCATCACCGACAGGGAGGTGCGTCGGGGATATGTAGTCGGCCATGACCTTGACAACCGCATCTATATTCTGTGCATAGAGTATGACAAGTGCCCTGCGCCACTCACGCTATACTATACCGATCCGATGCCAGAGGCGGGTATGGTGACAGTCTTGACGGATGAGGGCGACTTGATGATTATCGGCGGATATAACTTCAACAAGTCAATTGGAGGAAACTTGGATAATGACAACTTCTCGCCTTTTTCCTCGGTGTATCTCCTGCATTTGGGACAATATGCAAGACCTGCATCATCCAAAAATTCACAAAGTTGGTTATGGCTCATCTTGCCCTTGGTGGCCTTGCTTCTATCAGCAGTTTTTGGGCTTTTGTGGCTGAAAAATAGGAAAAGTAAATTGCCGGATCAGTCAGACTTGTCGGACCAGTCGGACTCGTCGGATTCTGAGATTTCCGAGTCTTCCGATTCCCTCATGAAGAGAATTATTGCTCTGATGGAGGAGCAGCAAGTCTATCTCAACCAGAACCTGAAATTGAATGACGTGGCGGTCATGCTCGGCTCCAACCGAAACAATATCTCCAACTGCATCAACAGCCAAAGAGGCATTTCTTTCTCACAGTATGTGAACAACTACCGAGTGGAGCATGCCCAAAAACTGATGCGCCAGATGCCAGAGTTGAAAATCACGGAGGTATGGATGCGATCAGGTTTCTCTTCGGAATCAGCATTCTTCCGTGCTTTCAAGGCCACCATGGGTATGACTCCCAGTGAGTGGAAGTCAATTCATGAAAAGATGAACGATGGTGACCACTCGTAATTCTTTTCTTGCTTAAATACAGATTCTCCCTCTAACAAGTCCTTTTCAACTCTTAAAAAACTTGCAAATGATCATCTGCAAGTTGAAAATGACAATTTGCAAGTTCTTTTTCTTTACAGAAAGTTAACTTTGCGGTATGCAAGCCGATGGTGGCATCAGGTAGGACCAATTGTTTTGTAAAGCAGCACCAAGACGAAAGGTTATACTGACATACATTTCCTGGCTGCATATTCAAGTTTAACCCAAGTGCTGCGGAGATAATAGTATGATAAAACGTTTACTTCTTTGTGTTTTGTTGGTGTCAGGATGCTGGTCTTATACAAAGGCTCAGGGTGGCTCTGATAGGGATGTATTCAATGAGGTAGGAAAGGACTTGCTCAATCAGTGGGATGCAGAAGCCTATCGCAATGTTGTGGATCTGCTCAACCAGATTATGGAGTATGACAACCAAGAGGTCACCAACTGGGGGATGAGTTGTCTGGCAGGGATGAAGTCAGCCATTACCGAACCCTATCAAGGTATCTCTGACGGGTATAAACTTCTCATACGTGCTGCCAACTTCTCTGGACATTTCAAGGCCGTCAACAATCGTTGGGTGAAGGAAGGTGCCGCAGACGACGTGCAGTTCTCTTTCACCGACAAGAACGGCAGTCCATGTGTGTTCCGCTTCTACACCCAAGGAGCCACCAAGACCATCACCATGCCCTATGAGGAAGATGAGGAAGAAGATGATTGGGGTGATTATGAGGACGAGGAGGATGCCAGTTTTTTTGATAATAGGATTATCAATGACCTGATGAATGGCGTCAAACTCATTTCGCTGGAGGTGCCAGAGCAGATATACCTCACGATGACCCAGGGAGGACGGCAACTGATGGAGACACATTTCATCTTCGACCTGTCTGTCCTCACCGATAACTGGGACCCGCTGGTCAATGGTTTCATTGTCAGCATGAATGCCTCTTTTGCCAAGAGTGGCACCAATATGGGTGCCAACGGGATGTCGCTTGTCAAAGGCGGTGGGCCAGGAACCTTTGAGATGGGGATGGACCGCGTGGGCTATAAGCCAGGCACAGGCATCAATTTCTCTTTCTATGCCAAGAAAGATGGCAATCAACTCGTTTCATTCGACATGAATGCCCCGGGCACCCTCAATTTGGAGGATGGCCTTTTCGATTATGACTTAGAGACAGGCATTACTATCAAAAATATAGGTTTTGAGTCGCTGAACTACAATGCAGATGTACTGGGCCGCATTCAGGCTAAAGGAACGATTCCCGACCTTTATGCCTTCTACACCGCATATTCTAGCATATCCGAATGTGAGAACGAGGCAGAAGCCCAAAAGGTCATGAACCAAGTTGCCCAGATGACGAATAGCAATTTTTACTATAACAATGGTTCAGAGTCTCGTGGAACATTTGGCTTAGCCCCATATTATGATGAGGAAGATGAAATGTGGTCGGTCTTACCAACCATTTCTTTCGCCAGTGACAACTCGACATATCCTTTGTTGGAATATTTCTCTGAGGAGAATTTCCCGGAGTTTATTGGAGAGATGAAGGGTATTTTCTATGAGTTGATGGAAATTGCGACTACTTTGAAGGAGAATATGGATAAGATGACAGAGGATGCCCTCATGGGTGTCGACAATCAGCCTCTGGCAGATGGTCTTCGTGCCGGAGCAAAGGCTGAGATATATACCATCAGCGGAAGGCTCTGTACCCGCACATCCATCGGTGCTGATGGAAAAGTTTCGCTCTCATCACTACCTAATGGCGTCTATATAGTCAAGACCTCTTCCGGAACACGTAAGTTTATCAAAAGATGAGATTAGATTTTGAGGTCTTAAAAAATGGGGGGCTGGCCAAGTGGCCAGCCCCCATGCGATTTTCAATGCAAGGTGTGGGGAATCGCATTATTCCTTAACGTATTCTGCATAGTCGGTCAGGCGCATGTCGCCCTTGCGGCGCAGTGTGTCGTGCATGGCAAAGGCGCAGGGCAGACAATGGCGGGTGTGACCGCCGGTGCCCAGTTTGAGGTAGTCCCAAAGCAGTTGCTTGTAGTCGGGATGTGCGCACTTCTCGATGATCAGTTCGGCACGCTGCATCGGACCCTTGCCTCGGAGGTCGGCCACGCCCTGCTCAGTGACGATGATGTTGACATCGTGCTCGGAGTGGTCCTGGTGGCTGACGAAGGGTACGATGGAACTGATGACTCCTCCCTTGGCCACTGACGGGCAGGTGAAGATGCTCAGGTAGGCGTTGCGCTCGAAATCGCCCGAACCGCCGATGCCGTTCATCATCCTCACACCGCTGATGTGGGTGGAGTTGACATTGCCGTAGATGTCGGCCTCGATAGCGGTGTTGATGGCGATGACACCCAGTCGGCGGATGACAGCCGGGTGATTGGAGATCTCACTCTGGCGCAGGGTCAGGTGGTTCTTGAAGTAGTCCATATTGTCATACACCTGCATGAGGCACTCGTTGCTCACGGTAAGCGAGCAGGCTGAGGCATCCTTCACGCGGCCGGTGAGCATCATGTCGATGACAGAGTTCTGAATCACCTCGGTGTAGATGTTGAAGTCAGGCACATGCTTGTCGGCACCCAGGGCACCGAGGATGGCATTGGCGGTACTGCCCACACCGCTCTGCAGCGGGAGGAACTCCTTGGGGATGCGGCCGGCATGGAGTTCGTCGACCAAGAACTCTGCGGTGAGGTATCCGATGCGGTCGGTCACAGGATCGCTGTCCTTGAAGGCACGGGCCTCATCGGGGATGTTGCACTGCACGACACCCACCAACTTATCCTTCGGTATCTCCACGTATGGCTTGCCGATGCGGTCGCCCACCTGATAGATGGGGATGGGTTTGCGGTAGGGTGGGTCGAGCGGCTCATACACGTCGTGGATGAACTTGGCGTTGGGGTTGTGGAACGAGTTGAGTTCCAGGATGACACGCTTGGCCAGACGGGCGGCTGTGGGACTGATGCCGCCGGCAGCGGTGAGATAGGCTTTGTAGAAACCGTCGGCCTCTTCGATGTCGCACACCTCAAGGATGGCCCAGTCGACATCACCGTAGAAGCCATAGCGCAACTCCTGTGCCATGTGGCTCAGGTGCAGGTCGTTGTAGGGAATCTCGCCGGCATTGACATGCTTGCGGAAGTCGTTGTTGGTGGTGTAGGGAGCACGGTATTTGATGGCGTTGGCGTTGGCCAGGTCACCATCGGTGCTCTGTCCGGTGGAGGCACCGGTGAAGATGCCTACTTTGAAGGGACGGCCAGCCTCGTGCTCGGCGATGGCTATTTTGGCCAGTTCTTTGGTCACGGCCTTGGCCACACCGGCAGGTGTGAAACCGCTCAGGGCCAGGTTTTCTCCGTTTTTGATGAGTGACGCTGCTTCAACAGCGGTCAGAAGAGTGTATGCCATAAGTTTACTTTTTGATAAATTGTCCACAAAGGTAGGTCAATTCGGGCAAAATGGCAAATAATTCGCACTTTATTTTGGTTTTAAGGGGATGGAAGAAATTTTTTTGATAATTTTGCCATTGCAAAGTAGGAAGAAAGAAGAAAAAAGAAAGAAAAGAGAAAAATGAGCAAGAGGATTGTTACTTTTGGAGAACTATTGCTTCGTTTCTCGAAAAAGGGAAACAGGCGTTTCACACAGGGTGAGGAACTGTTGGGCAATTTTGGCGGCAGCGAGGCCAATGTGGGCATCTCGCTCGCCACATTGGGCGATGAGGTGTCGTATGTGACGAGGCTGCCACGAGGGCAGATAGGTCTCGCGGCGCTGATGATGCTCCGTGAGTACGGACTCGATACCCGCGACGTGATGATGGACGGCGACCGCATGGGTGCCTATTATTTCGAGGGAGCAGCAGCATTGCGCAACTCGTCGGTCACCTACGACCGCGCCAACTCTGCCTTTGCCCAACTCAAGCCAGGCATGATCGATTGGCATAAGGCTTTCGAGGGAGCCAGCGTCTTCCATACCTCAGGCATTGCCGGCGCACTCACCCCCGATGCCGCAGAGGCCACCCTTGAGGCCCTCCAGGTGGCCGATGAGATGGGGCTGACTATATCTTTCGACATCAACCATCGCAAGAACCTGTGGCGCTACCCTGGAGCACAGCCCATCGAGATGCTCAGCCGCATGTTGGAGTATGCCGACGTGATGTTCGGCGACGTCATCGAGTTTGAGTTTCTCTTCTCGCATCCGAAAATACCCTTCAAGGCACTCACGCCAGACTACGAGATGGACCTGCAGCCCTACCGCGAGTGGTTTGTTGACATTAAGAAGCGTTTCCCACGGTGCCAGAAATGGCTCATGGGCATGCGCAATCAGGTGAACGCCAGCCATCACTTGCTCACCGCTCTGCTGTGCACCAAAGACCATCTCTATTCCACCCGTATCTATGACATCCAGGACATGGTGGACCCGATGGGAGTAGGTGATGCCTTCGCTGCCGGCCAGATACATGCCATGCTCCAATGGCCTGATGATGACCAGCGCATCCTCGACTATGCCCTTGCCGCCTCCACGCTGAAATACTCCTTCAACGGAGACTTCAACCTTGCCACGGATGAGGAGATAGACACTCTGATAAATAGTTGATTGCTAACCCAAATCGTTCCAACTTTATTTTCCCATGGCTGAAGGGAAGTAAAGTTGGAATTTTAAAAAAACACTTTTAACTTAAAATTTATACTGTATGAAAACAAAAGAAATCTACGTATGGAGATGGCTGCTGCCACTTCTATTATGGGTAATGTTGCCGATGGTAGTGGGTGCACAAACAAAAACACCTTTTCTCTTCATTGAGAAGACCGATGGCAGTGTAGTGAAAGTATCTTTCGGTGAAACCTATCCTGTTATTTATACCAATACTTGGGAAGATGAATCTACAGGAAAAACCATCTGCCTCTTACACATAACAACTGGAGAAGATAGATATTCGGATTATATTGAAATTCCCTGCACAGAAGTAAAACGCTTCTATACCGAATTTGAGATATCTGAAGACATTGCTGGTGTGGAAATGAAAACAGAAGAGGCAGCAACCATCTATTCTGCCAGCGGTATAGTGGTTGGCGATGAAGAACAACTCAGTAAAATGCCCAAGGGTGTTTATTTGATGAAGAAAGGCAAGAAAACCATTAAACACATCAAACCATGAAGCGACTGTTCATCCTGCTTGTGATGACTGTAGCAGTCGTCATGGGCGTTTTAGCACAAATTGATTACGTAGGGCAGGTCGTGTCCATCAAACTTGACTCTGGTGATAGCCTCACGGCAGAAATGGGGTTGCATTCAGTAACTCCACGGGTTAAGGATGGTGGGATTGTGTGGCTTTTCGATGACTTTGAGGTAAAGGACGTAAAGTCAATAGAACTGCGTTCACCAGAACAGGGTGAAGCAATGGCACGTCAGGCGCTCATTGATTTCTACAAAGCCATGGATGGCGATCATTGGTATAATAACACCAATTGGTGCAGTGACAAACCCATCGGCGAATGGTTCGGTGTCTATAGTGACAGACCTTATGTTTGGAGTTTGTACTTGCCCAATAACAACCTGAAGGGCGAACTGCCCAGCGGTATTGTTTCGCGGATGGGACCAATGGCGCAATTCAGACTTGGTGATAACCAAATCTCAGGTTCGTTCCCCAAAGAGGTAGCAAACAATATAAGTCTCCAATCTCTTGAAGTCGCGAGGAATCAGATAACAGGTGAATTGCCTGAGAGACTCCCACTGTTGCCCATCTTAAAATCTCTTTCTGTCAGTGATAATAATCTGACAGGAAAGATACCTGCTTCTGTAGCCAAGATGATGGGAACTAAAAATGCTTTAGATATTGCTGGCAACGACTTCAGCGGTGATGTTCCTGAGGAGATTGTCAATCATCCCGACTTTCATTTGAGATGGGACTATATTCTTCCACAGCGTGGTCATCTGAACCTCCCCACCATACCTGGTTACAGGCTTTCCGTATCGGATTTGGATGGTAACAAGTTGGAGACAACAGATGTCTATAAGAACAATTTCTATACGCTGATATTCAATTATTCATCGGCGAAGAATTTCTTTACCGACAAACTTAAACTAGCGTATGAATCCTATAAGAACAAGGGTTTTGAGGTGTTGGGCATGGCACCTGGCAATGTCGAGGAGATCAATGACTACTTGCACCAGAACAACATCTCATGGCTCAATTTGGATCCCGAGACATTCGGTAATGCAATTGGACGCTATTTTATCTATCTCAACTTCATCAATCTCGTTGATCAAAAAGGAAATATCGTTTTTACGAGCATCATGGATGAGAATGGGAAGATGGAGGACACATGGGGAGAAAGTACGCGTGACCAACTGGTGTTCGATGTGCTGAAAGAGAAGTTCGGGTCTGTTGACTTCACTCCGTATACCTCTACTGATTATTCGAGGGATGGTGAGGTGCTGACTTTGCAACAAGCCACAAAGGGATTAGGTATTGATATTGTCTTTGTCGGCAATTGTTTTGTCGATAAGGATATGGAACCTGGTGGCAAATATGAGCAAAAGATGCGCGATGCCATGGAGCAGTTCTTCGCCTTTGAACCTTACACCTCTTTGCGCGACCGTTTCAATGTATATGCGGTGAAGGCCGTTTCCCCCAATGCTGAGGTGTTTGAGGGCACCAAACACGCCATCAGCACTAATGCCGATGCTTTTGAGTATGCCCAGAAAGTGACCACACTCATTCCCGACCGCCCCATGCGCGTGAACGTTATCTACAATTCATTCAATGCAGGGCGTAGTTTCACCACGATGTATGACGATCATTCCTATGTGGCACACATGTTCACAGGTGTCAATCTTGTACTCAACCATGAGAGTGGCGGCCATGGTATCGGACGCCTGTATGACGAATACGTGGAAACGAGCGGTTCTTCTCTCTCACAGGAATGGAAAGACTATTATGAAGAAATGTGGACCACCTATGGGCGCGGTGCAAATATCGACTGGCATTCTGATGTGACAAAGACACGATGGGCACGCTTTGCAGCCGATTCACGTTATGCCAGTGAGAGCCTCGGAACCTTTGAGGGAAGTGGATTGTTTCAATTTGGCATGTATCGGCCCACCCAAAACAGTATGATGCGATTCAATAACTGTCCCTTCAATGCCCCATCCCGCGAGGCCATCTATAAGTATGTGATGCAGGAGAGCGAGGGTCCCAGTTGGAAGTATGACTATGAGACCTTTGTCGCCTTTGATGCCAAGGGACGCGCCGAATTTGCCAAGGCCATGGAGGGACTCTCTTACATCAAGGGAAAGGATGGCAAAGGAGGAAGTCACCTGCCAGACGAAAGCATTGACAAAAAGTCGTTGCCATTGCCGCCCATCTTTGTCAAGGGCACATGGCGTGATGCCCTTCAAGACAAATAGTATGCTACAGTCATCATTTTCAACGGCTACCAAGACAATCTGTTCTTGGTAGCCGTTTTGGGAAGGTCTCTTTATTTCTTTGCAATCAGCCCGTGTCTGTTTAAACTTTTTGGTCTTGGCTGCGTCAAAGGGATATAACGAAAGTAAATATAACTAAAACAAATGGAGATACACCGATATGTTGTCCTTTGGGCAACATTGTTGTTGGGCATCCTCCCATGCGCAGCACAGAACGAGACTATAGCAGGACGTATCGTTGACAAAGCAGATGGAGGTGCTTTGGACAAAGCCACCGTGCAACTTTATCAACTCAAGGTTTCCAGGAACAAGACGGACACCACCTATGTGGCAGGTGCCCTCACGGATGAGGATGGTTTTTTCACATTCTCATCCGTCAAGAATGGCACCTATTTGCTCAAGGCCTCTTTTGTGGGCTACAAGGAGTGGTCAAGACGGGTGTCGAAAGTCAGGGACCAGGAACTCTCGATGGGTGAGATAGAGATGGAATCGGATGCCATCATGCTCGATGGTGCCACGGTAGTTGCCAATATCCCCAAGATGGTCATCAAGGATGATACGGTGGTATACAACGCCGATGCCTTTCGGGTGCCGGAGGGGTCGGTCATCGAGGCTTTGGTGGAGGCTCTCCCCGGAGCGAAAATCGACGATAACGGAGGCGTCACCATCAATGGCAAGAACGTGAAGCGGTTTAAGATGGACGGCCGTGACTTCATGACCGGCAACAACAGTGCGGTGATGAAAAACCTGCCTTCTTATGTCATCGACCAGGTAAAGGCTTACGATGAGAAGAGCGACCTGTCGAGACTCACCGGTCTCGATGACGGTAATGATGACTTCGTGCTGGAATTTGTCACGAAACGGAGCGCCAGAAATGGTCTGCAGATGAACCCCGACTTGGGTATCGGCACCGACCACCGCTATGGCATCCGACTGACGGCCATGAAACCTTTTGGAGCCATGCGCTACACCTTCATGGGTAATGCCAACAATGTCAACGACCGCAACTTCTCTGGGCGCGGCGGGCGCGGACGAGGCAACAACAACGGACAGCGCCACACAAAGACGGGTGCACTCGACATCAGTTACGAGAACAACAAGGACATCAGGCTCAGCGGACGCGTCACTTGGAACCACAGCAATACCGATAACTGGAACCGCACAGGGTCGGAGAACTTCGTCAATACCCGGGGAGGTGCATTTTCCAACAGCATCAGCCAGAACTACTCCAGGGCAAACAGTTGGACTGCCAACATGAACCTGCAGTGGACCATCGACTCCGTCACCACCCTGTCGTTCCGTCCCGATGTCAACTTCTCCACCAACGACGGAAGGGGATTCTCCAACTCTGCCTCGTTCAATGCCAACCCCTTCGACTATGTCGAAGACCCGCTGAGCAATAAGGGGATGATTGACATGGATTCCCTCAACCTTATCGTCAATGGCAGGCAGAACAAGTCGTTGAGTTACAGCAGCAACAAGAGCCTGCGCTCGCAACTGCAACTCTACCGCCGCTTCGGCCGTAATGGGCGCAATCTGGCACTCAGCAGCAACATCAACTATGGTGACGGCAGCAACCGCAATGCCAACCTCTCCATGGTGAAACTCTATCAGACGAAAGACCGATGGGGCAATGACTCTACCTATCAGACCAATAGGTATACCAACTCCTCAAACGACAATTTCAGTTTCTCACTCGGGGCTACCTATACCGAACCGCTGTATCTTTTCAAGGCAAAGCCTGACACAACTGCCACGAATGATATGTTCGGCATGCCCTTTATGGGCGGTCCAAGAAACAGAGGAGGGGGCAACAGGAGAAGAGTGGGGGTCGAGGGCATCTTCCTGCAGATGAACTACCGCTACAGTTACAGCCATCAGAAAAACGACCCCGCTACCTTCGATTTCCCCAACTATACCAGTGAGGCGTTCCAGGAGGTGCTCAGGGAATACCGTGACTGGACCCGGTTGTTCGGCTTCCTCGACAACCCCTATGAGTCGTATCTATCCACAGAACTCAGCCGCTATTCCGAGCGTACAGAGCACGGACACAACGCTGATTTGCAACTGCGCTTCGTCAGGGAGAAATACAACATGAACATCGGTGTGTCGGCACAGCCAGAACGCTCACACTTCATCCAGCAGTATCTCGGCGTTCCCATCGATACCGTGCGGACTGTGACCAACGTTTCACCGACATTCAACCTGCGTTACCGCTTCAACCAGCAGACCAACCTTCAGGTAAACTACCGCGGGTCATCATCACAGCCATCCATCACCCAACTGCTCGAAATATATGACGATACCAACCCCCTGAACATCAACATAGGTAACCCAGGACTCAAACCATCATTCTCGTCCAACCTAAGTGTGAACTTCCAGAAACAGCGGACACCGACTTTCGTGACCGACAGCATGGGATTCAATGTGCCCAAGGCACAGCGTCACTGGAGTTTCAGCGCAAACGGAAGTTTCAATACCACCCGAAACTCCATCGGCAATGTGGTGACCTATAATGAAACGACGGGCGGACGTATTACCAGACCCGAGAACATCAACGGCAACTGGGGTGCCAACGGTGGCGTGACATTCAACATCGCTCTCGATACCCTCAACCGATGGGATGTCAGCGGATCGGTCAACGGCAACTACCGCCATCAGATCGGATATGTCAACCTCAACAGGACGGCCATCCCTGACCGCAATGTCACCCACACGTTCAACTTGTCACCATCTGCTTCTCTCAGTTTCCGCAACAGTTGGCTCAACTTCTCCCTCAACGGCAATGCCACCTATGCCCATACTGAGAACAAACTGCAGGCATCGCGCAACCTCTCTACATGGAATTTCTCTTATGGCGGAAATACACGGATTACCTTCCCGTGGGGCACCAACCTCTCCACCGACTTCCACATGTTCAGCAAGAGGGGATATAGCGACCAGACACTCAATACCAATGAGTTCATCTGGAATGCACAACTTTCTCAAAGTTTCCTCAAGGGAAAGAAACTCACCGTCATGTTGCAGTGGTATGACATCCTCAACCAGCAGACGAACTTCTCGCGCACGGTGAGTGCCAACGGATGGACCGACCGCGAGGTGAACGCCATCACATCCTATGCCATGCTCCATGTCAGTTACCGCATCAATACCTTCAGGGGCAGACAAGGAGGACGTGGAGGCTTTGGACCGGGCGACGGACCAGGCCGTGGCAACTGGGGCGGTGGTGATGGACCGCGTGGCGGCAACCGTCCCCGTGGTGGTGGCTTCGGTGGCGGCTTCGGCGGCGGAAGACCCGGAGGAGGTTTTTAGTTTTAGTTTTAGTTCATAGTTCATAGTTCATAGTTCATAATTCATAGTTTTGGGGTTATACCCGGAAAAATACGGAGACGCAGAGGTAAAGAGTTTTTCCTCTGCGTCTCTTGTTGATGTGTATTCTCATGCTGATCATTTGCTCTCTGTTTCTCTATTTCTCTGAGTTGAGATGAATATTTGCATACAGCGTCTCAGTGTCTCGGTGTTGATATTGTTTGGAAAAGGTTGAATAAAATTTGGCTTTTCCCTCGGTAAATCGTATCTTTGCAAATTAAAACTTAACATGATATGGAACAGACACTTTTGATCTACAATACGCTCACCAGAAGAAAAGAGCCGTTCAAACCCCTCCATGCCCCCAATGTGGGCATGTATGTATGCGGTCCCACCGTCTATGGAGACCCACATCTGGGACATGCGCGGCCTGCCATCACCTTTGATGTCGTGTTCCGCTACCTGCGCCATCTGGGCTATAAGGTGCGCTATGTGCGCAACATCACCGATGTGGGTCATCTCGAGCATGACGCAGATGAGGGGGATGACAAGATAGCCAAGAAGGCACGCTTGGAGCAACTCGAGCCCATGGAGGTGGCACAATATTACACCAACCGCTACCACCAGGCCATGGAGGCGCTCAATGTGCTGCCGCCAAGTATCGAACCGCATGCCACAGGACATATCATAGAGCAGCAGCAACTGGTGAGGGAGATCCTTGCCAATGGCTTTGCCTATGAGAGCAACGGCAGTATCTATTTCGATGTCGCCAAATACAATGAGCGTTATGGCTACGGCATCCTTTCGGGGCGCAACCTCGACAATGTCATCAATGCCAGCCGTGAACTCGACGGGGTGGGGGAGAAGCACAACCAGGCTGACTTCGCTCTGTGGAAAAAGGCACAGCCGGAGCATATCATGCGATGGCCCAGCGAGTGGAGTGAGGGATTCCCGGGATGGCACTGCGAGTGCACCGCCATGGGGCGCAAATACCTGGGTTCCCATTTCGATATCCATGGTGGTGGCATGGACCTCATCTTCCCGCACCATGAGTGTGAGATCGCACAGGCTGTGGCAAGTCAGGGCGAACAGATGGTGACCTATTGGATGCACAACAACATGATCACCATCAACGGACAGAAGATGGGAAAAAGCCTCGGAAACTTCATCACCCTGGAGCAATTCTTCACTGGCGACAGTCCCACTCTCACCCAGGCATTCTCACCCATGACCATCCGCTTCTTCATCCTCTCGGCACACTATCGCGGGACGGTGGATTTCTCCAACGAGGCTCTTAAGGCGAGTGAGAAGGGATTGGAGCGCTTGCTCGATGGCATCGCACAACTCGGACGCATCACCGTCAGCAAGGAGTCGGATCCGGAAACACATCAACTGGTGGCAGATCTGCGGCAGAAGTGTTATGATGCCATGAACGATGACTTCCAGACTCCTGTTGTCATCAGCCTGCTCTTCGAGGCTTGCCATCAGGTGAATATCCTGCTCGACCACAAGGCGACCATCAACAGCGCCGACCTCGATGAACTCTCACAGACCATGCATCTCTTTGCTTTCGACCTCCTGGGACTGAGACCCGAGAAGGGCAACTCCGGCAGCGATAGGGAGGAGGCTTTCGGCAAGGTGGTCGATATGGTGCTTGAACTGCGGGCCAAGGCAAAGGCTGCCAAGGACTGGGCTACCAGTGACCAGATCCGCGATGCGCTCAGTGCCGCCGGCTTTGAGGTGAAGGACACCAAGGATGGTGTGACATGGAAACTCAATAAATAACATTCACGCCAAAGACGATATCATGAGGAATAAGAGAAAATGCCCATCCTGCGGGCGACAGATTTACCAATATGCACAGATCTGTCCCTATTGCAAGGGAGAGACTCACTTCTCTTCCTTTGATGAGGAAATGCCTCAGGAGGAAATTTATGAGGAACCTGCTGAGGTGGCGGTTGACGAAACCAATGACGAAGGTGGCATGGATGATGAGGACAACCAGGGTAAACTGGGCAAATACATGCGCCATCTGAAGGAGGACACCGAGAAGGTGAAGCAGGAATATGAGGAAAAGATAGGCAGCCGGTATTCCGCCTCGACCATTGTTATCGGGAGCGTGATCACCCTGCTCTCCATCATTGTGCTGGGCATTTTCATCTCCGTGAAGATGATGGAAACCGAGACTTTCCGTCTCAGTACATCTGTGGACAACGAACTCAAGGCTGTGATAGACAGCATGGAGACAGAACTTTACCAAAGTTCCACCATCGTAGCGAAATTCCCCGACCGCGAGCGCCACAGCATGGTCTATCTGCGCGACGGACACCTCCATGTCTACGATGCTGCCAACTTGTCGGACAAGGAGATTGACCTCCAGGCTCTCAACAGCAAGGCCGTTGTCGACTATGAGGGAAGCGGTGTGCTCAATGCCTACCTCAGCACTAATGAGAAGTATATCATCATCATCGCCTCACGCAATTCCGGAAATACCGAATTTGGCTTCTACAGGCTCACTACGGCTCCCGACAACCCATCCCTGGAGGTCATCGACCGCGGACGTGTGGTGGTGGACAAGGATGGTTACAAGGTGAGCACTGACGTGCGCTCCGCATCCTATGATGCCAACGGTGACAGAGTGAGCGGACTCAGCAGCGCCGACTGGGAAAAAGTGGCTCCGAAGGTGGAGAAACAGAAGAAACCTGAGAAGGAGGAGAAGGTGGAAAAGAAAGAGTCTGAGCCCGTCAAGGCGACGGAGCAGATCGAGCCTCGTGCCATCGAGGTGGCACCGAAGCCTGTTACTCCCACCGCACCCGAGAAGATGGTTATCAAACCAGTGGAGAATTAGTTCATAGTTCAGAATTCATAGTTCATAGTTGTTAGTCGTTGAGGCGGTTTTTGCATGTATTGACCTATTTGCTGGGTGCCCATGTGCTGGCATTGGTGCTCATGTCACTGTTCCGTGTGGTGCAGTGGGTGGTGCTCCATGGCCTCATGGGCAACGGTACGGATGTGTCGGTGGTTCCGGCTTTCATCCGTGGCATCTGGTTTGACAATGTCATCGGCTGCTATATCCTCATCGTTCCGCTTGCCGTCCTGCTCATCGCTGCCGCATTCGGCTATTGTGCGAGATGGCTCCGCTGTGCCGCAGGATGGTGGCTGGGCATTTTCTATACCCTGGTGCTGGCAATATCGGCAGCCAATATTCCCTATTTTGCCTATTTCTTCAAAAACATCGATGCCAGCATCTTCGGATGGTTTGGCTATGCGGGCACCACGGCGGGCATGCTGGTGGGCGAGACATCCTATTGGATGTATTTCGCCTTGTTCCTCGTTGCCGTGGTGGTGCTCATCGTCGCGCTGATATGGCTCAAAAAACGGGCAGACCGCAAGATAGCGGCAGCACCGAAGGCAAAGGGGTGGGCAGGCATTCCAGTGAGACAGGTTCTCAGTGCCGCGCTGATAGGCTTGTGCGTCTTCGGCATCCGTGGCCGCACAGGTTACAACCCCATCAAGATCAGTCAGGCTTATTATTGTGATGACCCCTTCCTCAACCAGTTGGGCATAGCACCGTCATTCAACCTCATCACCAGTACGCTGGATGGGATGCGGAAGGAGAATGCCGAACTGCACCTCCTGCCCTACGACGAGGCCATCGCATTCGTCAGGCATGACTTGGGTCTGACAGGAGTGGCCGACAGTGTGTCACTGCTCCGCCGGCAGGTGACGGCCGACACCGTGGCGGCACATCCCAATGTGGTCATCATCCTCATGGAGTCGATGTCGGCAAGCCTGATGCAGACTTTCGGACAGACGGAGAGACTCACCCCGACTCTCGACAGCCTGTATCAGCACAGCCTGGCTTTCTACCGCTTCTACTCCGCAGGCATACACACCAACCATGGCATCACCGCAACACTTTGCTCTTTCCCTGCCCTGATGATGCGCAACCTGATGAAAGGCACGGTGACACCACACCGCAGCGGCATTGCCTCAGTGCTTCATGAGGAGGGCTACCACAACCTGTTCTTCATGACTCATGAGTCGCAATACGACAACATGAATGCTTTCCTGCGTACCAACGGCTATGATGAGATCTATGCTCAGGAGGATTATCCCGCCGAGGAGGTGGCCAACAGTTTCGGCGTGCCCGATAAGTTCCTCTTCTCATACGCATTGCCGGTCATCAACCGCACGGCGGCAACAGGAAAACCTTTCATGGCGACATTGCTCACCATCAGCAACCACCCGCCATATGTGATCCCGCCATCGATGCCCACCGTCACAAAGGAACCTGAGACGCAGATCGTGGAATATGCCGACCGCTGCATTGGGGAGTTCCTGGCACAGGCGAAAGGACAGCCATGGTATGACAACACCATCTTCGTCATTCTCGCCGACCATGGCAAACTGGTGGGGGAGATGGATTCCGAACTGCCACAGTCATACAACCACATCCCCTGCATCATGTTTGGACCGGGGATTCCAGAGAAACGTTATGACGGTCTCGCCACACAGATTGACGTGATGCCGACATTGCTTGGCTGCATGGGCATTTCTTACGAATATGAGGGTTTCGGCACCGATTTGCTGCGCCATCCCCGCCAAAGGGTGTTCTATACCTCAGATACCCAACTGGTGGCACGCGACAGTGCGGCGTGCGTCATCCACAATCCACAGATGCAGCGTGATTTCTGCTATGAGGTGGGGGACAACGGACTGCTGCGCCCCACGGAGCGGACAGCACGCCACGACTCCCTCCGCCACTACGTCTTTGCCATGATCCAAACTGCTGAATACATGCAGCGCCACAACTGAAATGATAGGCATTGACAAATAAGCATTTGTCTAAACTCCTAATCTCCTAAACTCCTAAACTCCTAAACTCCTAAACTCCTCAACTCCTAATCTCCTAAAAATAACCTCATGAACAAGACAAAAACTTGGCTGACCTTGGCACTCCTTGCCCTTAGTCTGAGTACCAATGCACAGACGCTCTTCCAACATCCCTGGCAAGGCAAGCGTGTGGCCTATTTCGGTGACAGCATCACCGATCCCCGCAACAGTGGTTCGAAAAAAAAATGGTGGAACTTCCTTCAGGAATGGCTCGACATCACACCTTATGTCTATGCCATCAGCGGCAGACAGTGGAATGATATCCCCAACCAGGCGGAGAAACTGAAGAAAGAGCATGGCGATGACTTCGATGCCATCCTCATCTTCATCGGCACCAACGACTTCAATGCCGCCGTGCCCATCGGTGAGTGGTATACCGTTACCGAGGACTCCGTTGAGGCTGCTGTCCATCGCGACAAGGCCAATGTGCTGCGCCGTCACCGCACGCCGTCGATGAACAAGGACACCTACCGTGGGCGCATCAACATCGCACTCAAGCGTGTCAAGGAGATGTTTCCCCAAAAGCAGGTGGTGCTGATTACCCCCATCCACCGTGGTTACTTCTACGGCAATGAGAAGAATATCCAGCCAGAGGAGTCGTACACCAATGAGATCGGTGAATGGGTGGATGCATACGTGGAGAGCGTGAAGGAGGCTGCCAACATCTGGGCGGTGCCGGTCATCGACCTCAATGCCACCAGCGGCTTCTTCCCCCTCGTCAACGAGCACATCATCTACTGCCATAATGAGCGTGACCAACTTCATCCCAACGATGCCGGTCATGTCCGCATGGCGCGCACCGTCATGTACCAATTGCTCGCCCTGCCCTGCACTTTTTAGGATTAAAGATTAAGAATTAAGGATTAAGAATTAAGAATTATGATTACTCCTGCTATAATGGTGGTGCTCATGTAGGGACGCGATGTATCGCGTCCGTCACGACACGCAAATCATATGTCTAAACTCCTAAACTCCAAAAATACTAATCTCTCACCTCTTACCTCTCACCCCTCACCTCTCACCTCTCACCTCTCACCACATGAAAAAAATACTGTTTCTGACAATGACTCTGTTTCTGGCAATGGCTGCCACGGCACAGGTGACCAACCTCCAAGGGATGGAGGATGTCAATAAAGTGAAGGACCTTACCCTCGACAGCCTCGACAAAGTGAGGCAGGCGCGGGTTGCACCGGGCAGCAGCCGCAAGGGCAATAATCCCGTGCTCTTCCTCGTGGGCAACAGCACCATGCGCAACGGTACGTTGGGCAACGGCAACAACGGCCAATGGGGATGGGGATATTATGCTGAGGATTTTTTTGACAAGAACAAAATCACCGTCGAGAACCAGGCGCTCGGAGGAACGAGCAGCCGTACGTTCTACCGCATGCTGTGGCCTGACATCCGCAAGGCATTGCGCCCCGGCGACTGGGTCATCATCAGCATCGGACACAACGACAACGGTCCCTACGACACAGGACGGGCACGGGCCAGCATCCCGGGCATCGACAAGGATACGGTGCTGCATGTCAACGTGCAGGAGATACACCGCAACGATACCACCTACCGCGCAGAGGATGTATACAGTTACGGAGGTTACCTGCGTCGCTTCATCAACGAGACGCGTGCGGCTGGTGCCTTCCCCGTGCTGATGTCGCTCACACCGCGTAATGCCTGGGAGAACGGCCGTGTGGTGAGGAAGATTCACAGTGAGTGGTGCCAAAAAGTGGCTGAGGAGCAGCAGGTGCCTTACATCGATCTCAACGACCGCTCTGCCACCTGCCTGGAGGGCTTCGGACCGGAGAAGATGAACTACTATTTCTTCGGCGACAAGATACACACCAGTAAGTTTGGTGCCATGCTCAACGCACGTTGTGCCGCAGAGGGCATCGCCGCCTGTGACCACCCGTGGATAGCCTATCTCAAGTCGTGTCTCATCAACGTGGAACTGCCAACAGTCAATGTGCAGCGCGAAGAGGGAAAGCCCGTGGTGTTCACCACCGGCGACAGCACCGTGAAGAATACCGATAAGGATAAGGATGGCATGTGGGGCTGGGGTGCCGTGGCGGAGGATATTTTCGACACGAAGAAAATCACTGTCGTCAATGCGGCCATGGCAGGACGTTCCTGCCGCACCTTCCTCAACGAGGGAAGGTGGGACAAGGTCTACAACAGTCTGAAGCCTGGCGATTTTGTGCTCATACAGTTCGGCCACAACGACGTAGGGGCCATCGACAGCCTCAAGGAGCGGGCGGACATCAGGGGCACGGCGGACAGTTGCCATGTCTACAAGTTGAAGTCCAATGGCAAGTATGAGGTGGTATATACTTTCGGTTGGTATCTGCGCAAGTTCATCAACGATGTGCGTGAGAAGGGGGCCACCCCCATCCTCGTGTCGCTCACCCCGAGAAACATCTGGCGTGACGGACACATCGAGCGCCGCAACGACAGTTATGGAAAATGGTACCGTGAGGTGGTGGAGCAGACGGGCGTGGAGTTCGTCGATGTCCACAACATCACCGCCGACAAGTATGACAAATTGGGTGAGAAGCGTGTGGCGGAGTACTTCAATCACGACCATACTCACTCCTCGCTCAAGGGAGCAAAGGCCAATGCCCAAAGTGTGCGCACAGGACTCAAGCAAATCAAATCTCCCTTGGCGAAATATCTGAAATAAAATTGATCATTGAAACTTGAAAATAGTTTCTCCGCAGGGATATGCGTCTTCCTAGAAATTCCTAGAGATTCCTAGAATATCTAGATTTTCTAGGATCTCTAGAAAAAACTACAAACTATAAATAATGAATGACGACCTGAAAATCCTCTCCTTTTTTCTATGCCTGATAGTCGTGGCTCCTGCCATTGCCCAGGAGCAGCGGTCGTGGGAGGAACTGTGGTCGCAGTGGTCGACGGCGGAGGATATCGACAGCGAGGGATGGGAAGACACTTTTGAGATGCTCACCGACCTGGAGGAGTCACCTTTGGATATCAACACGGCCACCCGTGAGCAACTGGAGCAACTGCCTTTTCTCAGTTCGCAGCAGGTGGAGGACATACAGGAATATATCTACCGCTACGGCAGCATGAAGTCAACGGGGGAGTTGGCGATGATTCCTTCCATTGACTACACTACCCGGGTTTTGCTCAGCCATTTCATCGTCTGCGGAGAGAGGGCCACCACCAACCGGTTGGACTGGAGCAAGGCGCTCCGCTACGGACAACACGAACTGATGGCGACTGGCAGTATTCCCTTTTATGAGCGGCGGGGTGACAACGGGGCGTTTTTGGGCTATCCCTACCGCCATTCACTGCGCTATAAGTTCACCTACCGCGACCAACTCAAGGTGGGATTCCTGGGGGCGCAGGATGCCGGTGAACCGTTTTTTGCCAACCGCAACGGAGCGGGTTACGATTTCTATTCTTTTTATGCTGAGGCCCATCGGTTGGGGTGTCTCAAGACATTGGTCGTAGGACGATACAGGGCGGCTTTCGGCATGGGACTTGTCATGGGCAACAGTTTCAGTGTGGGCAAACTTTCGGTGCTGTCCAGTCTCGGCAAACAGGCGTATGGTCTGAAGGCGCATACCTCACGCAGTGCGGCCCGTTACCTGCAGGGGGCGGCAGCCACCGTGGAGGTGGCGAAAGGGGTGGAGGTCAGTGCATACGCCTCATGGCGCAAACTGGATGCCACGCTGAACGATGAGGGTGCCATCGCCACCATCCGCACTGACGGATACCATCGCACGTTGACAGAGATGGACAAGAAGAACAACGCGTCGCAGACGGCGGCTGGGGCACATGTGGGATACCGGACCGGTGGTTTCCGCCTGGGTGCTACGGCGGCTTATACAGCGTATGACCGTTCGCTGCAACCTGACACGGCGCAACGCTACCGCCGTTACTATGCGTCGGGTAAGGATTTTTGGAATGTAGGGGTCGATTATGGTTATACGGGTCATCTGTTCACGGTGCATGGGGAGACGGCTACGGGCGGTTGTGGTGCTCTCGCCACCATCAACATGGTGAGTTTCACTCCCTCATCCGAACTCACCCTGACGGGACTGTATCGTTTCTATGGTATGAAATACCACGCGCAGCATGCGCAGAGCCTGAGTGAGGGGAGCCGCGTGCAGAATGAGAGCGGTGCCTACCTGGGTGTGCTGTGGCAGCCTGTCCGCTACCTGCGCCTGACCGCCTACAGCGATTATGCGTACTTTCCTGCGCCCACCTTTCAGGCACGGGTGGCCTCGCATGCATGGGACAATCTCCTGCAGGCGCAATACGACAAGGGCAAATGCTCACTGACAGCCCGTTACCGAATCAAAATGCGGGAGGAGGACAATGATGCCGGCGATGCCCTTGTCACGCATACCACACATCGCGCTCGTCTCGGAGGGTCATACAAAAGCGGTGCATGGCGCCTGGGGGCACAGACCGACTGGGTATACAGCAAGATGGAGGAGAACAGCATGGGGTGGATGTTGACAGCCAGTGCGGGCTATTCCTATCGGTGGTTGCGCCTGACGGGGTCGGTGGGGTATTTTGATACGGATGATTATGACAGCCGTGTCTATGGGTATGAGCAGGGGGTACTTTATTCCTATGCTTTCCGGTCATACTCTGGAGAGGGCATTCATGGTTCCATCGCCGCCCGCGCCGATGTGGGACCGCTGATGTTCATCGCCCATCTATCCTACACCCATTATTTTGACCGCGACCAAATCTCTTCCGGATGGCAACAGATCAACCGCTCGTCAAAAACTGACCTGGAACTGCAAGTGAGGTGGCGGTTCTGATATCAGAACGGCATTTTCGTCACATACACGTTTACAGGACTCCGGTGTGCCGACTGCTCTAGTTCCCTCGGCTCTCAATTCAGTATCATGCAGAGTTATGCTGACGATTTCATAGGCTGGTATCATGTTCACCAAATGGTGTTACACCATTTGGTGAACATATAATAGTATTCTTTATTTCATTTATTTTGAGGTATTTGGTTAAATGTTATTAATGTTCACTACTTGGTGAATAATATATTTGTCTACATTTGTTTTTTTTAATATATTTGTAGGCAAAATAGAACTATTTATCATCTATGAGCAAACCATTCATCTATGGAATGTCAGTAGAGGGTGAGCACTTTACTGACCGAGAGTTTGAGACAAAGCGCCTTCTGTTGAATTTTGAGAGCGGTGTCAATTCCATCCTCATTTCTCCACGTCGGATGGGCAAAACATCTTTGGTGAAGAAAGTCAAGAGTCTCGCTGAAAATGAGACCTTAAAAGTGGTGTATATGGACATTTACAAATGTCGGACGGCCTTTGAATTTTACGAGAAATATGCATCAGCCGTTATTCAGTCAACCGCAACAAAGGTGGAGCGAATGATTGAAAACGCTAAGGAGTTCCTGCTTGGGGTGGTTCCTAAAATTGTATATAGTCCTGAGCCCGCCTCTGAAATCTCCTTGTCTTTAGGATTAAATCCTCATTCAAATGACCCCGAGGAGATACTCAACTTACCAGAAAAGATTGCCCGCAAGCGAGGCATACAGATAGTGGTTTGCATCGATGAGTTCCAGCAAATAGGAGAAATGCCAGACTCCATGACTCTGCAGAAGACTATCCGCAGCGTTTGGCAGCATCATCAACAGACATCTTATTGTCTTTTTGGCAGCAAGCAACATTTGATGAGCCACCTTTTCTATAGCCGCAAGATGCCGTTCTATCAATTTGGTGATATGTTTTTCCTTAGTAAGATACCCACAGAAAAATGGGTTCCTTTCATAAGAGATCGATTCCGAACAGCAGACAAGACAATTTCTGAGGAGGTAGCCAAGAGAATCTGCACCACAGCGGACAATTATTCGGCCTACGTACAGCAGTTGGCATGGAATGTTCTGACAATGACTGAAAAGGAAGCAACAGAACAAACGTTTCATGAGGGGTTGGACGCAACGCTCGCGCAGGTATCACCTCTCTATGTGGAGCAGACCGCCAACTTGACATCTTATCAACTCAATCTTTTGCGCGCAATATGTTACGGATATCACAGTGATTTCGGCAAGCGTGAAGTCGCAAGTCAATTCAATATGGGTTCCCGGTCCAATTTCCCCAAACTAAAGAAAACACTCATAGAGCGTGAGTTCCTTGAAGAGAGGGAGGATGGATTGTTTATATCTGATCCCCTTTTTGCTGTATGGTTTGAAAAAAACATGATGTAGTGTTCAGATATCCAACTATGACGGCAGTCCGATCTGCCTTACCCGAGCCTCGAAGGTATCACGGTCGGTGGCGGCGCTGCTCTTCAGGCGGGCACGGTAGTTGTAGATTGTGTTGACGCTGTAGTTGAGGAACTCTGCGATTTTTGAACTGTCGTCGATGCCGAGGCGGATGAGGGCGAGGATGCGAAGGCCCGTGTTCATCCGTTTGTTTTTCTCCAGTTCCATCTGCTCCTCGGGTTTGAGCAGTTTGTTTACCTCAGTGACGAAATCGGGGAAGAGATGCAGGAAGGCGGCATCGAAACTCTCGTAGAGTTGCTCCAGTTGCTGCGTCTTGGAGTCCTGTCCCCGTGTGGTGTCGTAGAGTGCCTCGTATTCATGGTTCTTGATCATTTTGTTGACCCGCTTGCGGAACTGGTCCATCTTGTCGATATAGAGGGAGCAGAGGCGCATGAAACGTCCCACATACTCCTCTTTTACTTTGTTGGATTCTGCCAGTTGGGCATTGAGGGCATGCAACTGCACGTTGACATCCTCCAATGCCTGGTTTTTCTCCGACAATTGGGTGTTGGCGGATGCCAGCAGGTCATTGCTTTTCCTGAGGTTGTGCTGTGCCGCAGCGAGGCGTTTTCGCTGTCGGTTGACATAGAGGAGCGTCGCCATCAGCAGGAGGGCGAGGATGCTGATGCCTGCTATGGTGTGCGTGAGTCGGTTGCGGTTGCGCTCGCTCCGCTTTTTGTAGTCGTTGGCGATGGTGGAGAGGAGGGGGGCAATCTGTGAGTTGCGCTGCCGCGACCCATAGCGGTTGGTGCAGTCGCTGGTAAAACTGATGTAGCGGTACGACCGGTCGATGTCGCCCTGGAGCATCAGTTGGTTGGCCATCTCCCACAGCGACCCTTGGTCCATGGTGGCATTGCGCACATCGGCCAAGGCAGACTCTGAGAGCCAGTACATCATCTCGGTGGTGTCTTTCTGCGACATGTATTCCAGGTAGCGGTAGAGGGCGACGAGGGCATAGCGGTGACTGCCCCGTTTCACCTGTTTGAGCCATTGGTCGTTGATGGCCATCGACTCCTGCAGGTTGCCCTCATTGCGGGCTACCATCTCGCGCCGCAGCAGTGCATCGTCGGAATTGGCTGGCAACGTGGCGAGCATCAGTTGCTCATAGTGCTGCGCTTTTTCCTGATAGTGCTGTCGCATGTCTTCGACACGGGTGTAGTAGGCGAGTTCATTGTACACATGGCAGTTGGCCTCGTAGTATTTTCCCAGTGCCTCAGGGTCGAGTAGGGTAGGGTTGACTTGACTGAGGATGGCGAGAGACTCATCATACATGCCTGTGTTGGAACAACTTCGTGCGAGCAGGGCACGGCATCTGCCCGCATCGGATGGTCGGTTGAGTCTCTCAGCCAGGGTGATGCACTCGGTGAGATAGTGGATGGCGGAGTCGTTGACAAAGGCGTGGTATTGCTCATAGAGCCTGTATGCGAGGCGGTAGCGCGCGCTGTCGGTGGTGGCCGTCTGCCATTGTTCGCGCAGGTTGTCTGCCTCTTGCTCACGGGCTTCGACATACTGTGGGAAGCGGACTATCTCCTCATCGAGGCATCGGTAGATGGAGTCGAGGTTGTGTTGAGCCAATGCCCGTCCCCCTAAGAGGACGAGCACGGCAAACACAAAACAATTTTTTAGTTCATACTTCATACTTCATAGTTTTGACGAGTCCGACTTTTATCCGAGGCATCGGGGTTCAGGAGTTTAGATATATGGTTTGCGTGTCGTGACGGACGCGATACATCGCGTCCCTACATGAGCACCACCATTTTTGCAGTGAAATTCTTCACTCTTCACTCTTCACTCTTCACCCTTCACCCTTGATTACCTCAAACTTCCATTTGCTGGTGAGGTGGTCGGAGGCATTGCCCACAAGGGCTTCGAAAGCACCGGGCTCCACCACCCACTCATGGCTGCGGTCGTCGTAATAATTGAGGGCATCGCGACCGATGGTGATGCTCACGTCGCGTGTCTCACCGGGTTGGAGCCACACCTTGGAAAAACCTTTGAGTTCCTTGCGCGGTCTGGGCAGCGATGACTTCAGGTCGCTGATGTAGAGTTGCACTACTTCGGCACCGGCGCAGTTGCCGGTATTGGTGACGGCGACGGTGAAGGTGATGCTGTCGTCTGCAGTCATCTTCTTGCGGTCGGCAGAGACTTTCCCCATGTTGAATGTGGTGTAACTCAGGCCATGACCGAAGGCGAACAGGGGTTTGACCTTGTAGTAGTCAGCACCGCGGTAACCCATGAAGAGTCCCTCCTTGTATTCTTCGTCGATGATATCGTGCTGCTCGCGCCAGATGCCGGGGAAGGCGTTGAGGCGGTGGGCAGGCACATCGTTGAGTTGGGCAAACCAAGTGAAGGGGAGTTTGCCGGAGGGATTGGCCTTGCCGGTGAGGACATCGGCGAGGGCGTTGCCTGCCTCCGAACCGATGAACCAACCCTGGACGATGGCGGCCACGCGGTCTTTCCACGGCATGGCGACGGCATTGCCGGAGATATTGACAAAGATGAGGTTGGGATTGACCTCGGCGAGGCGTTCCATCAACTTGTCCTGTCCGTAGGGCAGTCCGTATTCCTTGCGGTCGTGGCCCTCACAGTCTTGGAAATCGCTCTTGTTGAGTCCGCCGAACACCACCACATAGTCTGCTCCGCGGGCCTTGGCGACAGCCTCTTCGAGGAGTGCCTCAGCCGACCGTTTCTCTGCGATGCTGCGGCCCACGTTGACGCCGTTGTAACTCTGTACGGTGTCTCCTACATAACCGCGGGCATAGTCGCAGGTGATACCGGCGGCCTCACAGCATTGCTGCAGGGCGTCAAGGGGAAGGATCTCGTGCTGCACCTTGAGTGATGAACTGCCGCCGCCCACGGTCATCATCTTGATGGCGTTCTCGCCGATGACGAGGATGCGGCGCTTGCCGTCCAACCGCATGGGGAGCACGTTGTTCTTGTTCTGCAGCAAGACGATGCCTTCTTGGGCTATCTTCCGGGCTGCCTCATAGTGACTCTCTGAGCAGAGGAATCCATGTCCGAGGTCCTTACGCATATTGGTGCGGAAGAAGAGGCGCAGCACGCGGCGCACCTTGTCGTTGAGTTCCTTCTCGGTGTATTTGCCCTCGCGGATGCCTTTCTTGTAGACATCTGCCATGTAATAGAGGTCATAGGCATTGGTCTTGCCCATCGTCAGTCCGTCGGTCCAGGTGCCGAACTCCAGGTCGAGGCCGTTTTTCACCGCTTCGTCGGTGTCATGGCAACCGCCCCAGTCGGAGACGACCACGCCGTCGAAGGCCCAGTCGCGCTTGAGGATTTGGTTGAGCATGATGTCGTTGTGGCAGTTGTGCTGTCCTTTGTAGAGGTTGTATGCGCCCATGATGCCCCAGGTTTTGCCTTCGGTGACGGCGGCCTTGAAGGCGGGCAGATAAATCTCATGAAGGGCGCGGTCGCTGACGATGACGTTCACCTGATGGCGGTATTCCTCATCGTTGTTGAGCGCGTAGTGCTTCACACAGGCGGCGACACCGTTGGACTGCAGTCCCTGGATATAGGGCACCACCATGCGGCTGGCGAGATAGGGATCCTCGCCCATGTACTCGAAGTTGCGTCCGCCCAGCGGGGTGCGGTTGATGTTGACACCGGGACCGAGAATCATGTTCTTGCCGCGGTAGAGGGCTTCCTCGCCGAGGCTGACACCATAGAGACGCGCCATCTGGGGGTTGAAAGAGGCGGCCAGACAGGTGAGGGCGGGGAAGGCCACACACGAGTCATTGGTCTGACCAGCCTGCTCCCACTCGTCCCACAGTACGTCGGGGCGCACGCCATGCGGACCGTCATCAGTCCAGAATTCGGGGATGCCGAGCCGCGGGACACCGGCGGAGGAGAACTTGCTCTGTGCGTGGATGACGGCGATTTTCTCGTTGAGCGTCATGCGCGAGAGGGCATCCTCCACTCGCTGCTCGATGGGCAGGTTGGCATTCAGGTAGGCCGGCTGCTGGGCAGATGCGCCCAGCGCGGCCGTCATGATAAGGATGGTGAGAAGTTTTCTCATGGGTTATTTCTGAAATACACGGATGTAATCAACTTCCATTACTGCGGGCAGAGCACTCTCGTCGACGCCTTGTGAACCACCCCAGTCACCGCCCCAAGCGAGGTTGAAGATGACATAGAACGGGTCGTCGTAGGGCCAGTCGTCGCGTCCCAGACCACGGTTGTCATAACTGAGTTGCACCTTGCCGTCGACGTAGGTCGTGATGTTCTTGCCTGTCCACAGCATGGCGTAGGTGTGGAACTCTCCCTCGGCACCCTCGCACTTCATCTCGTGGGTCACCTGGGTGTTGTTGCTATGTACGTGGGCATTGGCATGGAGGCTCGATGACACGTAGTCGGGATGGTAGCCTACCTCTTCCATGATGTCGATCTCGCCGTCGGCGGGCCAGGAGCGGAAGTTCACGGGCATCATCCAGAAGGCGGGCCAGGTGCCCTTGCCTTTCGGCAGTTTGATGGATGCCTCGATATAACCGTATGTCCAACCTTGCTTGACTTTGGCATAGACGCGGCCGGAATAGATCTTGCCGTTCTCCTTGAGACAGGTGATGCGGAGTTTGCCGTTCTTCACCTCGGTGACGGCGGATCCGCCGGGAGTCAGGTGGTTGACATAGTTCTGCAGTTCATGGTTCACCCATCCTGAGTTCTTCACCTCATGGGTCCAGTCATTGGGATTGAGTTCTGTACCACTGTCAAACTCATCGTGCCACACCAGGTTGTAGCCCTCGGGGGCATAGTAGGATGCCTTGGCTGCGGCAGCCTGTGTCACGGCGATTTCCTTGCGGGCAGAACCTGACATCAGTTGGATGCTGCCTTTGCGCGGATTGGTGGTGGGATTGGCCTTCACGTTCACCTCGATGGTGCCGCTGGCTGACGTGGTGCCGCGGTTGGACACCTCGATCCAGTCTTCGTTTGAATAAGCACCCCATTCCTTGCCAGTGGTGCTCACGCTGATGGCAAAAGTGCCCCCGTCAGCGCCAGCCGAGAGACTCTCGGGCTGGCTGCTGATGGTCACCTGTGGTGCGGGTTTGTCGTTGTCATCGCCGCCACCGCAACTGGCAAAGGCTGCCGTTCCGATCATGGCGAGGAAGAAAAGATATTTTCGCATATTATTCTGCTTTTACCAGGTAAATCTTGCTGATGGTGATGGTATTGCCGGCGGCGTTGCCTCCGAAGTCGAAGAAGAGGTTGAGTGCGGGTGCGTCGGCATTGGGCAGAGTGACACCTTCCTGCTTGAAGATGTAGGGCTCGCCGGCTGTCAGGGCTACGCGCGGTGCGAAGAAGAAGTTGTTGTCGTCACCGTTCTGTGTCAGTTTCACGGTCACGCCGGGATGGTCGTTGTCGCTCTCGAGCACACAGTAGAAGTTGTACTTGTTGCCCTGCTTGGCGGAGATGCTGGTGTCGAAGTGCATCTGTGCCATCCATTGGTCGGTGGTGGCCTGTGGCAGTGTGACGGAATAGACATCACCGTCTTGCGAGAAGTCGGGATCAGCAATCTGGTTCCATCCTGGTGCGTACCAGAAGACGGGAGCAAGTTTGCTGTCATAGACGGCCTTCCAGAGGTTGTTGTCGGCCTTCCAGTCCCAGTCAATAGTGGATGTGCCGCCACCGCCGCCTTCGCTGTGCTTCTGCACGATGATGTCGCTCAGGTTGAGTTCGAATCCTGCGGGACATCCGCCGAGGTCGATGAAGAGTTTGGCGGTGGAGAAGCCTGAGTCGGTGCCGCCCTTGGCGCACTTCACACCGATGAACTCAACGATGTTCTCGCCTGCCTCGAGGGCCAGTGAACCGTTGTAGATGAGGGTGTTGTCATCGTCGCTTTCGTCGCAGATCTTGAAGGTGTAGCGGCCGAGGTCTTGGCTGGCCACGAGTTTGGCACGGATGTCATAGAGTTGGCCGGGTTCGATGGCCATTGCCACGTTGTGGATGGAGTTCTGTGCCTGCCACTCTGAGACGGTGGCATCGTTGGCGATGATGGTGTAGACACCGTCGGCGAAGGAGAACTGCGGGTCACCGATTTGGCTCCAACCGGCATCGGCCCACCAGAACTGCATCTCACCCACCTTGTTGAAGCCTGCTCCGAGGTTGTCGGGGGAGTCGACGGCTACCCAGGTGACGGACGAGCCGGTGTCTTCCTTGGGCAGCACGGTGCCGTCGTCGTTGGCATGGTCCTTGAGCACGATGTTGCGGATGTTGACGATGGTGCCAGCCTGGCATCCTCCGAAGTCGAAGAAGAGGTTGACGCGCTCCATGTCGATGCCGGGCATGTCGCTCTTCCAGAAGATGTAGTCCTCACCTGCCTTGAGGTCAATGCGGTCGGTGAAGTAGAACACATTGTCATCGCCGTCCATGACGAGTTTGACGGTGACACCGTTCAGGTCCTTGCTGGAGTTGAGGATGCAGGAGAAGTCATAGTTCTTGGCTGCAGAGGTGGAGATGTTGGTGGTCTTGAAGGCCATCTGTGCCTGCCACTGGTCGGTGGTGGCCTCGGGCAGTGTCACGGTGTAGTCATTGCCGCTGGCTTGGAAGTCGGGGTCGGCGATCTGGTTCCATCCTGGGGCATACCAGAAGAACATGTTGTACTCGGCTTTCTTCCACATGTTGAAGTCGCTGTTGGCGTCGAAGCCCTCGAATCCCTTCTCCTCAGCCTTGCTGGTGAAGATGAAGCGCCAGGAGATGCCGTCGGGCACATTCTCGTAGACGAGCACCATCTTGGAGGCGCTGAGGGTCTCGATGCGGAAGCGGGGTGCTTCATACTGGCGGTCGGCGCTGACGTAGGGGAAGAGGGTGTTGGCATCGAGCACGAGGTAGTCGACATCGATGAGTTGGCCCTCAGAGTCCGTCCACTTGCCGCGCTCGAAATGCCAGCCGGTGGTCTGCTCCTGTGTCGGTGCGTCGAAGTCCTCTGCACCGGAGCCCCAGTGTGTGGTGCCCTTGTTGACATAGGTCATGCCGTCGGCACCGGGATTGTAGGTAAAAGTGCCGCCTTTGTTGGTCTCTGCGGTGAAGGTGATGCGGTCGTCGTAGACACCGAAGGCCTTCTTCTCGTCGGGACCAGCCGACCACCAGCCGGTACCGTCGCCGCCGAGAGGTCCGCATGCCAGGTGGGCTACCTCTTTGTTGTCGATACGCCACTCCTTGTCCTTGATGCGGTTGAAGAGATTGGTGTAGTTCACCTTCGTCTCATTGAAGGTGAAGGTCTTGGTGATGCTGCCTTGGCTGATGCCGTTGCGGTTGCCAAGTTTCAGTTCGACGGGGTAGGTGCCGGCCTCGGCGTTGGCCCATCCCACCTCGCTGAGGGTGGAGTAGGTGGCATTGTTGATGATCCAGATAGGATAGACACCCTTGGTGCTGGGGAAGTGGAAGGTCACTTGGTTGACATCCTGGTCAACGTCTATGGTGAAGTCGATGCCGTCCATCGTGGGGAGTCCGTTGGGGTCGGCTCCCTCAAACTCATCGGGCGAGCAGGCGGTGAAGGTCAGTCCTGCCATCAGCACTCCTGCGATAAAATGATATATCTTGTTCATAATGAATATCTGTATATGGTGTGTGTGGGATTAATAAGCGTTTTGTACCAAAGTGGGGTCGGCATCAAGTTCTGACTGTGCCAGCGGGATGTGTTTCTTGCTGGGTGACCAGGTATTGGTGCGGTAGCCGTATTTGTCGGGTACGAGCATGGTGGTGGCCTTCTGGGTGGCTCCGGGGATGCCCTCGGCACGGACAAGGTCGAAGTAGCGCTTGCCCTCGCCGCAGAATTCCATGTGACGCTCGGTCAGGATGTCGTCGATGCTGACGCTGGTCAGGTCTTGCAGACCGGCGCGTTCGCGAACCTGATTGACATAGCCTGCTGCCTCTGATGCACTGCCGCCTGTCTGCAGCAGGAGTTCTGCTGCGTTGAGCAGGGTCTCGGCATAGCGGTAGACGCGCTTGTTGTTGTTGTAGTTCAGGTTGTGTGAAGGACCGGCATCGTTGCAGTTGGCGAGTTTGGGACGGTATTTCTTCAGCCACATGTGGGTGTCTTGATAGCGCTCGGTGTAGGTGGTGCCTCGCACGTCCCAGCAGGTGGCGTCGCGGCGGAGGTCACCCTCTGCGAACATCTCGTAGGTCTCGAGGCGCATGGGCAGGAATCCCCATCCGTCCATTCCGCTCCACTCGTCATCGGAGAAACCGTTGGGGGAGATGAGTGTGGGGAGGACGCTGCCACCTGCGTTCAGGGCTGCGACGCCCCAGTCGCGCTGTGCCTGGTCGTCATTGTAGTTGATCTCAAAGATGCTTTCTTTGCTCCACTCTCCGCTCTCTTCCCAGATATTGGCGTAACTGGGGTTGAGGGCATACTCGCTGTTGGCGATGATTTCCTTCATGTAATTCAATGCCTGCGGGAAGCGTGCGTTGTCGTTCTGGTACATCACCATCTCGGCGTAGAGCATGTAGGCGAAGGCCTGACTGACACGTCCTGACTCAGCGGCGGGCCAGCGCATGGGGAGCACCTTGGAGGCGATGATGGCCTCGAGTTCAGGCAGCAACTGTGCGTAGATCTCGTCGGCTTTCAACTGCGGGGCGGTGTAGGGCAACGAGAGGTTCTCAAGGTAGAAGGGCACGTTGCCATAGTAGTGCCACAGGATGTTGTAGTAATACACGCGGAGCAGACGGGCCTGGATCTCCATCTTGGTGATGAAGTCATCACTGACCTTGCCCTTGTTCCATTCGGCGTACTTGATGGCGTCGTTGCAGCGCTTGATACCGCTGTAGAAGTCGCCCCAGAGGGTGGCGAGGGTGTTGTTGCCGTCTGCAGCGAAATTGAACAGGCGGTGCCAGTGTTGGTTGTCGGTGTTGTCAGCACCGCCCACCCAGAAGTCGTCGCCCATGATCTCGGCATCGACGGTGAGGTCGTTGTAGGCAGCGTTGTCCCAATCGGGCCAGTGCAGGGGTGCGTAGGCGGAGGTGAGGGCTTCGTTGAGGGTCTCCTCGGTGGTGTAGTATTCCTCGAGGGGTTCACCCGTCGGGTTCTTGACTTCCAGGAAGTCGTCGCTGCAGGCGGTGAGTGCTGTGGCGATGCCGCAACTCATAAGTCCTGCGCAGAATATGTTGAATATATTGGTCTTCATAATGTTAATATTTTGTCAATTATAATCTTCAATTTTCAATCTTCAATTTTCAATCTAAATTTTCAATTTTCAATCTTCAATTTTCAATTATAATGAAATGTTGAATCCGACGGTGTAGGTGCGTGCTTGCGGATAGACACCGTAGTCGACACCGAGGTTGGTGGCTCCGGAACCGATTTCTGGGTCGTAGCCCCAGTACTTGGTCCAGGTGACGAGGTTCTCGGCGCGTGCATAGAGGCGCAGACGACTGATGCGGATCTTGCTGGTCAGGCTGCGGGGGAGGGTATAACCCAGGGTGATGTTCTTCAGGCGGAGGTAACTGCCGTCCTGGATATACATGTCGCTGCACACCCAGTTCTTGGAGTCGCCGAGGGTAGGCACGGTGTTGCTGGTGCCCTCACCGGTCCAGCGCTGGAGCACCCAGGTGGGGAAGTTGGCGGAAGCGATGTCCTGACGGAAGGTGGCGTCGAAAACGTCGGCTCCTTTAACACCTTGGAAGAAGACGGTGAAGTCGAATCCTTTCCATTCTGCCTCGAAGTTGAGACCGAAGGTCCAGTCGGGCACGCCATTGCCGATGTTGGTGCGGTCGTCGGAGGTGATGCGTCCGTCACCGTTGGTATCTACGAAGCGGAAGTCACCGGGTTTTGCATCGGGCATGATGGGTGCGCCCTGTGCATTGGTGTATGCCTGCACCTCTGCCGTGTTCTGGAAGATGCCGTTGGTCTTGTAGCCATAGAAGAAGGGGAAGGGCTGTCCGTTCTCTGCGCGTGTACCGCCGTCGGAGAACTGGCTGATGCCGAAGTTGAGGAAGCCGGTGTCGTTGCCGAGGTTCTTCAGTTCGTTCTTGAGATAGGAGGCATTGCCCTTGATGGCGAAGTGGGCATCGGAGATGTTCCACTTGTAGCCCAGTTCAAACTCCAGACCGCTGTTCTTCATGTCACCCACGTTGCCATAAGGACGGGCCTCACCGACGTAACTCGGGATGGGCATCTCGATGATCATGCCGTTGGTCTTCTTGATGTAGTAGTCGACACTGAAGGTCAGTTTGTTGCTCCACAGTCCGAGGTCGAGGCCGATGTCGGTCTGCTCGCTCTCCTCCCATTTCAGGTCCTCGTTGGCGAGGCGGTTGGCCTTGGAACCATAGATCATGGCAGCGGTCTGTCCGAAGTAGTAGTTGCTGCTGGCACCGAGCGATGTCAATGTGGTGTAGTTGAAGTCGCCGATGTTGTCGTTACCGTTCTTACCCCAACTGGCGCGGAGTTTCAGGTTGTTGAGCCAGTGGCGGTTGCTTTCCATGAAGTGTTCGTTCATGATGTTCCATCCCACGGAGAAGGAGGGGAACGTACCGTATTTGTTGTTGGCACCGAAGCGGCTGCTGCCGTCGCGGCGGATGGTGCCCTGGAACATGTAGCGCTCGTCGTAGTTGTAACTGAGTCGTGCGAAGAGGGATGACAGGTGGTGCTCTGTATAGGGTTGGCCCCATGCGCCCACCAGACTCTTGGCACCCGTTATCTTGCCATCAGCGTCGGTTGACAGTTCAAGGTCGCCGCCGGTGGTGTAGTTGATGCTGGGTTTGTTGATGTTCACCAGGTTCCAGTGTGAGGCGCCAATCTCATCACCTTTACTCTTGAGGGCACTCTGTCCGAGCACCACACCGATGCTGTGCTTGCCAAAGGTCTTGTCGTAGGTGATGGTGTTCTCTATCTGCCAGGTGGTGCTGTTGCACTTGTTGGAGGTGGCTGAGGTGTGGTCGGCGTTGTTGTTGCCTGAGAGGTAGTATTTCTGCTTCACGGCGGAGTCATAGCCCCAGAACGACATCTCGGCACTGTAGGTGAAGTGGTATTTGAGTTCGTCCCACAACTGCAGGTCGAGAGAGAACTTGGGCATGAACTTATGGCTCCAGTTCTTGCTGGGGTTGCCCTGCATCATGGCGACGGGGTTGTTCTGCTCGTTGTAACTGCCGATGAAGTTGGGGATGGTATAGGGGTCGCCGTTCTCGTCTTTATAGAGGTCGTAGGCATAGTAGCGGTCGATCTGCTGCTGGCCGATACGGGGACGGTTGTAGTCGGGCAGTCCGTCGTCCCCCAGTTCGTAGCCGCTTCTGAGTGTGACTGGCAGGGTGGGAGCGAGGTAGAGGGCCGAACCGATGGGAGCGCCCCATGTGCTGTTGGGGTCGAAGCCAGTGCTATGCACACGCATGTAGGATATGTTGGCACCGAGTTCGAGTTTGTTGAGGAAGTTGCGATCCTTGGAATCGTCGATGAGGGTGTATTGGTTGTTGGAGCGGATGGTCAGACGGTCATAGTTGGACTGGTTGAAGTCACCGCCTACGATACCTTTCTGTGTAAAGTAACCTAAAGAAAGGTAGTAATTCATCTTCTCCGAGGCTCCGCTGATGCTCACGTCGTGTTGCACGATAGGCATGTTTTCATTGAACATGATGTCCTGCCAGTCGGTGCCGAAACCTACAACCTTGTCGCCGTTGGCATCGGTCAGGTTATAGGGATCATTGTAGAGGGGTGCAAGCCCGTTCTGCAGGCGGCGCTCGTTCTGCAGGATGGCGTAGTCGGTGGCACCGGTCACGTCGCGCAACTTCCACGCATTCTGCCAACCGTAGGAGAAGTTGTAGTTGATGCTGGCTTTGCCCATCTTACCTTTCTTCGTGGTGACGAGGATGACACCGTTGGCGGCACGTGCTCCGTAGATAGCGCCTGAGGCGGCGTCCTTCAGCACCTCGATACTCTCGATGTCACCGGGGTTGACACATTCCATGCCGTACTGGTCGGTGGGCATGCCGTCGATGATGTAGAGGGGGTTGGAGTCGTTGATGGTGCCGATACCGCGGATGCGGATCATGGACATCGAACCAGGCTGACCTGAGGAGGAGGTGACGTTGATACCGGCGGCCAGTCCCTTGAGGGCATCCTCGGCACGCAGACGGGTCTTTCCGTCGAGGTCATCGGCGCTCACCTTGGCGATGGCGGCGGTCACGACACTTTTCTTCTGAACGCCGTAACCGATGACCACCACGTTGTCAAGCAACTGAGAGTCTTCTTTCAGGGTGATGCGCATCGAGGGGGCGGCTTGCACCTCCACATTGCTATACCCTACGTATGATACCACGAGGGTGGCTCCTGGCTCCACTGACACGGTGAAGTTGCCGTCGAAATCAGTGACGGCACCGTTGGAAGTGCCTTTCTCTACGACGGAGGCTCCGATGACCGGCAGTCCCTCCTCGTCAAAAACCGTGCCCGAGAAATGCTGTTTCTGGGCAAACGCCGTTATTGACACCACGATGGATGCCAGCAACGTGAGTAGAATTCTTGCTCTTTTCATTACAGTGATTTTAAGATAATTGTATAGGTTATTTCGTTCTCTTGGATAAGTAGATTGACTTGCCGAGTGTCAAAAATGACAATTTAGGTCGGTTTCTGCGGCAAAGGTAGAAATTATAATAATACGCATCAATAGAATCAAAGAAAAAAGTGGATTCTAAAAAAGAGCAAATATAAACTAAATAGTTGATAAACAATATAATATGCTATTTATAAAATTTTTAAAAAGTGGATATAATATAGATTTTCCAAACTGGAAAATTGGGAGGAAAACAGTGTTTTTATGGTGTGTTTTTTACACTTAAGAGGCCTTTTCAGACAATCTCAAATCTCAAATCTCGAACATCAAACCTCAAACCTGATCAGCATGTCCCAGACAGCCACGATGTGGCAGATGGAACCGGCAAGGACGAAGAAATGGAAGACACTGTGCATGTATCTTCTCTTATTGAAACTATAGAAGACGGCTCCCGTGATGTAGCACACGCCCTCGGCGATGATCCAGATGACGGCAGCCGTACTCACGTTGTCAAGAAGGGGTTTGAATGCCACGAGCACGCTCAGGCCCATGGCAACGAAGCAGATGGTCTCGAGGTGGCTGTGTTCCTTGAGGTGGATAAAACTGGTAATGGTGCCGGCGATGGCGCAGGTCCAGACGAAGATGAAGAGTCCCCAACCCCAGAACCCGTCGCCGCGCAGGGCAACGAGCGTGATGGGGGAGTAGGAACCGGCGATGTGCCAGTAGATGGCGGCATGGTCCCACTTTCTCATGCGCTCTTTCCATTTGCTTGCCTGGGGCAGAGCGTGGTAGACGGTGGAGGTGATGTAGGAGCCCATCATGCCGATGAGGTAGAGGATGACGCCGGCACGTGCCCATCCGTATCCCTTTCCAGCGCAGATGACGAGGAAGATGACACCTACCACGCCGCCGAGCACAATGCCGGCGGCGTGCGACCAGGTGTTGATATGTTCTTCTTTCCGGGTGTAGTCAATCATCTTTTTATTTGGCTCTCAAAGCAATCAAGTTACTTGAATTGCTGAGGTGCAGCCGATATTCAAGGCTTTGCCTTAATTTTCAATCTTCAATCTTCAATTTTCAATTTTTTAGTCCGCCAATGCGAAGTCCAGTTGGCGTTTCTCGATGTTGGCGCGTGCCACCTTGATGGTGATGGGGTCGCCGAGTTGATATTTGCGGTGCCTCCGTCTGCCTACAAGGCAGTAGTTGCGCTCGTCGAAGTCGTAATAGTCGTCGTCGAGGTCGTGCATGGGCACCAGTCCCTCGCAGTGGTTCTCGTCAATCTCGCAATAGATGCCATACGACTGGATACCGCTGATGTGGGCCTCATAGACGTTGCCGATCTTGTCTGACATAAACTCCACCATCTTGTATTTGATGGAGTCGCGCTCGGCGTTGGCTGCTGTCTGCTCCATGTCGCTGGAGTGCTCGCAGAGTTCCTCGTAGTGTTCCTTGTTGGCACTGCGCCCACCTTGTTGGTAGCGGGTGAGCAGGCGGTGCACCATGGTGTCGGGGTAACGGCGGATGGGACTGGTGAAGTGGGTGTAGTAGTCAAAGGCGAGTCCGTAATGCCCGATGTTGTGCACGCTGTAGCGGGCCTTCATCATCGCCCTCAGTGCCACGGTCTGGATGAGGTTCTGCTCGCGGGTGCCGATGCATTCGGTCATCAGGTTGTTGAGGCTCTTCGAGATGGCACCGCGTGTGCCGGAGGTCTTGAGTTTGTAACCGAATTTCGAGATGACCTCGCGCAGGTTCTCGAGTTTCAGGGGGTCGGGTGAGTCGTGGATACGGTAGGGGAGCGTTTTTGCCTTCACCCCCTTTGGCACCTTCCCGATGCTTTCTGCCACCGACCTGTTGGCGAGCAGCATGAACTCCTCGATGAGTTTGTTGGCATCCTTGGATATCTTGAAGTAGCAGCGCACGGGCTTGCCTGTCTCGTCGATGTCGAAATGGAGTTCCTCGCGCTCGAAGCGCACGGCGCCATTGGCGAACCGCTTCTCTCGCAGGATTTTTGCCATCCGGTCGAGGAGGATGAGTTCGTCGGCGAACTCTCCCTTGTATCCGCCCTTCGGGGCTTTGGGAGCGGGTTTGCCGGTGCCGTCCACCACGCCGTTGTCTTCCAGGATTTTTTGCACCTCCTCGTAGGCGAAACGGCGGTTGCTGCGGATGACGGTGTGTACAAGCCGCCATTTCAGCACCTCACCTGTGTCGTCCATGACGAAGACGGCACTGTAGCAGAGTTTGTCCTCGTCGGGCCGGAGCGAGCAGATGAAGTTGCACAGCCGCTCTGGGAGCATTGGGATGGTGCGGTCGACGAGATAGACGCTGGTGGCCCTGCGCTGTGCCTCCTTGTCGATGACCGACCCTTCCTGCACATAGTGTGACACGTCGGCGATGTGCACGCCGATCTCCCACAGGCCGTTGCCTAAAGAGCGCACCGACAGGGCGTCGTCGTAGTCCTTGGCATCCTTTGGATCGATGGTGAAGGTGGTCACGTCGCGGAAGTCCTCGCGCTCCTTCAGGTCGGCTTCGGTGATCTCTGCAGGTATCTTCTCTGCGGCATCCTCTACGTTCTTGGGGTATTTGTAGGGCAGTCCGTATTGGGCCAGGATGGCGTGCATCTCCACATTATTTTCCCCGGTCTTGCCGAGCACGTCGATGACCTCGCCCACGATGTTCTTTGACTCGCGGCTGGGCCATTGGATAATCTTCACCACGGCCTTGTCGCCGGTCTTGCCGCCTTTGAGTTTTTTCTTGGGCACCATGATATCGATGGCGAGGTTGCTGTCAGTCACCAAAAACGCGAAGTCACGCTCTACGGTGAGTTTGCCGACAAACGTGTCACGGGCGCGCTCCAGAATCTCGGTCACCATCGCCTCCTTGATATGGTTGGCACGGCGGGCGTTGAACGATACCCGCACACGGTCGCCGTCGAGGGCGAACATGGAGTTGCGCTCCGCCACGAAGACGGGCTGACTGCCGTCAGCAGGGATAAAACTGTTCTTGCCGTTGGCCTTGCGGCGGAAGATGCCCTCCTGCACCTGTCCCTTGAGGTTGAGTTTGTACGAACTCCGTGATGTCTTGGTCAGGAAGTCATCCCACGACAGTTCTTCCATCACGTCGATGGCGAGCATCTTGAGTGGATGGGTGTCGAGATGCAGTTGCTTGAATATCGTCTGGAAGGAGAGATCCTCGTTGGGCAGTGACTGGAACAGCGTCACCAGCGCTTCCGTCATCTGCTTCTTGTTCATGCGTTTACCGCCTTTTTTGCCTTTTGCCATAGTATTTCGTTTTAATAATTATTCATTAGCAATGAGAATTCATTAGCAATGGGAATATGTTTTTATTTTAATTGCCAATTCCTTACGTCGTCGTTTTTTATTGCCAATTCTATAGTTGCCTTCTCATTTGATGGGTAACTCGCTCCCCCTCTAAGATTAGAGGGGGCGGGGGGCGTTGATAATCAGAGTTTGCAAAACTTGCATATTACTTCACAAAATTAGGAAAAATCGCTTAATATGCAAAATAAAAGGAGTTTTTTCGATGAATTTGTCCATCAATGATGAAATAATCAAGGAAAAATACACCAATTCACATAAAAGTCCTCACACCCTCTCCTCAGTTTCAAATGAACAGGTCATCCATCGTTACTTGTTTCTGGACAATTCCGCTATGCATGCCGTAGGCTTTCTTCCAATAATTGCACCCATATTTTTTCATATAATCTGCCGCAAAGAATGAAAATATATAGAAACGGCAAAATATAATATACTATATTCTGCCGTTTCTCGGATTTTTTAATAAAAACGGCAGGTTTGAAGGAATTTTTTGCATCATCTGACTCGTTTTTTTACCAAGGTTTTTAATGTGACCTTTGTATGCTTCCAATAACGATGGGTATTATTATCTGGGTGAGCAAATCACGGGACTCGTTAGTTTTCATAATGATGTTTTTAAAAAGTTGATTATTCTGTTTTTTCCACCTTACAAGATGGAAAAAGGGTGGAAAAACAAAGTCTAATTAACTGGATATCAGAGAGAGGTGTGCGGAATACGTTTTCCACCCATTTTCCTTGTGGACTTCTCAAAATAGCCATAACTTTGCAGTCGAAAACAATAATCATTTTCGTATGAGAAGGAAGACAGTTGGAATCATCACCGCAATTCTGGTGCTAGTCTTGGCAGGTGGCATCGGGTGGAACTTGCATGACTTGCCACAGAAACGTTTGCTCCATGCGGCAGAAGACATGGTGTTCACGGATGCGGACAGTACGTCACGGTTGTTAGCGCAGGTAGACACTACACGGTTGGCAGAAGGCTCACAAATGCTTTATGAACTCTTGCAGGCTATGGTTGATGAAGAACGCTGGTATCTGCACCATGCAGACACGGCATCCTGCCTCTCCTCAGACGCTGAGACATGGAACTTCAAACGCGAAGCGGCCTTTCATGACGTGGATGGCCAGACATGCCCCGACGACAGCACCCTCTTACGCGTGTATCATTATTATGAGCAAGCAAGTCTTGGTGGTACAAACGATGACAAGGAAGCCTTGCGGCGCTTCGGGCGCATCTGTTTCGTGCTGAGTCGCCGCCAAAGTGAAAAGAAGCAGCCTTCACAGACAAACCGGCTCTTCCATCTGGCCATCCATTGCGCCGAGACCACCGAAGACCACGCCCTCGCCTACCGCGCCTATGACAAGTTTGCTAATCATTTTTCCCCCTCGGTTCTATCAGAGTTGTGCCAACGCCACGCATTGGAACATTATCGTCTGTCGCCCGACCAACCCCGTTGGCTGCTGACGATGCTCAACGACTACGGCTTCATGATACTCCCCAACCCTCCCTTCGACCTGCACCACTTTGGCGCTTTGGAACACATTACCGACATTGCGGCCAGACATTGCAAAAAGCCTTCATCGCCATCGGTCTTGGATTCCATCTATCAGTGTCTGGATTCCCTTTGGACACAGCCTCATGTCGATATTTCACCCACGTGTGCCTTGAGTATCACAAAATCGGTTTCCATCATCGGGGATATCACTGTACCTATCGGCATGTATGAGGAGACTCTTCAGGAGCAAAAAGAAGATACTACGAAACATAGGCATCCATCGTATGAAAGCGCCAAGGAATGGGCAGAACAAGAATTTTCCATCAATCGCGACACATATCTCGCACCAGGCTATGTGAAAAAGTCAGCCTCTCTACAGTCGCACCTGATGATGGCGGTCATTGCCATCCTCTTGCTATGCCTGCTGCTTCTCGCTCTCCTATTTTGGAACTGGCGTACCAAGACGCGACAACAACATCTGGCAGAACAAATCGCCCAACAGCGTAAAGCGGACCAATTGGCAGAACGTTTGCGGCAGAAGGATACCATGATAGCCATGCTGCGTGGACACATCATGGACAAGAGTGAAATCCTCGACATGCTGGAAGCAAAGGCTGGCAAGCGCACCATTATCAATGCCCGCAACTGGCGCGAGATAGAAATGACCCTCGACACCGCAGACGACAATTTCGTCAGTCGTCTGCGAGCCGAGCACCCCCAATTCAGCGAAGACGACATCCGCTTGTGCATGCTTGCTCGGCTACGGCTCTCCAATACCGCCCTGTCTGCTATCTATGTCATCTCCGTCTCTGCCGTGCAGCACCGCAAGCAGAAACTGAAAAAGGAAGGTTTCGGCATTACCGACCCTACCGTGACCCTTGACCAGATCATAGCAAACTTCTAATCCCAAGAAATATGAAAAAGAACTGTTTTCGATGCGGAAACCTCCGCATCCTGCTACTGCTATGCCTTGTCGCAAGCGTACAAGGAACTATGAAGGCCGACATCGTCAAGGGACGTGTGGTGGATGCCGAGACAAAAGAACCGCTGCCCGAAGTTCAGGTGAAGTATACTCAACGGTTTGGAGACAACAGTTATTCGATGAGGACCACCAAGACCGACTCGTTAGGCTGTTTCACGTTCTTTGCCGATGGGCGAGGCAGTATTGATTTCTCCATGCTGGGCTACTACTCAAAATCAATGCCTGTGCTGGCCTTCAGCAACAGCAGCAAGGACACGCTCGACATCGGGACGATAGAACTGAAGATGTCGCCGCAGATGCTGAAGATGGTGGAGGTGACCGGCCGCGCCCGCCGTTTCACAGTCAAGGGCGATACGATAGTATTTCATCCCGAGGCTTTCCACTTACAGGAGGGGGCACGACTCGAAGAACTGATCAAGCAACTGCCAGGCGTGCAGATCGATGATAAGGGAAGTCTCTCATGGAACGGCAAGCCAATCCGCATAACGATGGACGGTGAGAGCCTTTTAGGCGGTGATGACTTGGTGAAACAACTGCCAGCAGAGGCGGTCGAAAACATCAAGGCCTACAACCGCCAATCGGAATTCAGCGAACGCACGGGCAAGGACGACGGAACGCAGGACATGGTGCTTGACCTGGCCATCAAGCCCGGCTTCCTCGACCGCTGGTACGGTGACGTGAAGGCATACTACCAGTCGCCGAAATACTATGAAGGTGAAATGTCAATGAACCGCCTGTCGAAGACTGACCCATTAATGGTCTTTGCCAATGCAAACAACATCGACAAGCATTGGCGGCGCAACATGAACGGGAGCATGGCCAACATGGGCAATGGCTTTGGCCAGGAGCAGGGCGCTTCTGCTGGCTATCAGCACAATTGGCAGCGCAAAGAGGGCACACATGATCTGAAGAGCTTCTACAGCATCACGGGCGGTATGGCGCACGATGATGACTGGCGCACCAGCCACCAAATGACAGAGAACTACTTCCCGAACGCCGCAGCCACACGCACTACCTCCGAGGAATATCATCGCACTCACAGGTTGGAGCCACGGCTGAACGCCAACCTTCACTGGGTGTGTGACTCGCTGAACACCTTCTCGCTGAGCGCCAGTGCGGAGTATGGCAAACAACGCTCCCACAGCCGCCAAACCACCGAACAGGAGGAGGCTCTCGCCGCCTCATTGTCTCCAGATATCCAGTATGCAGCTGTCTTGTCTCAGCTCACCGCAACCCAAACTGACGGCCACCAAACCAAATTTAGTACCAATGCCCAATGGGAGCACTACATCAAGGATGGCGCACTCGGAGCCAGCATCACGATGAACTTCCAAGACGGTCAGACTGATGGCCAGACCAACCGCACCATCACAGCGCACGGCCAGTCCTACACCTCATCGCAACTCACTCAGACCTATTCCTCGCCCACCAAACAATTCTCCACCACGGCAGAGGCACATCATACCCGCTGGCTCACCAAGAAATGGATGGCACAGGTGCAATATACTATGAATTACGACCACAACCGCAACGACCGCGATTTCCAGACCAACGGTATGAACGATACGTCCAACAGTTACCGCAATCTGTATTCCCGCCATGAGCATAGCCTGAAACTCTCGCAGACCATCAACCTCGCACCTGTCCAGGTGATGCCTGCCGTATCGGTCCGATGGCTGCGCGAAAGCCAAGACTACCAACGTGGTATGCTCGACACGGCCACCGTGCGACGAAACCTTATTTTCGACCCATCACTCCGAGCCACATGGAAATTCAGCAAAACTGCAAGTCTTGAGTTGAACTACGGCTTCACGACCAAAATGCCCGACATCCTGCAGACCATTGGCTACCGCGATCTCACCGACCCGCTGTTCATCACCGAGGGTAATCCCGGACTGCGGAACACCCATACCAATGATGTGAAACTGACCTACAACATGGTGCTCGCCCATAGTCAGACCTCGCTCAGTGCCACTGTCGGCTACACCCACAACGACCGCGAGACCACCACCGCCCTTAGTTATGACCCCACGACCGCCGTCTATGTAAGCCGCCCTGAAAACATCAGGGGTAGCAAGTCTTGGAACTTCCGCCTGAACCTCGACCAAGGCCTCGGCGACAAATTCCGTCTGCAAAGTGACTTCGGCATGAATACCAATCAGCGCCATGGCTTCCTCACCCTTCTTCCCACGCAATCCGAGCACATCCGAAACCGTCAGAACAGTTTGGGCATTCGTGAAAGGCTCATCCTCTCGCTCGACTACAACTGGCTCAAAGCCTCCGCTTTCGCTGAAATCAACGCCGACCGCCTCCGCTACACCGCCTCGCCCATACAGAACTCCACTCTCTGGAACAATAATTACGGCCTGCGTGTCGAAGCCACTCAGGGCAAATTCTTCTTTTATACAAGCCTCACTGAGCGCACCTGCCGAGGCTATACCATCGGCAGTATGAACCGCAACATCCTCGTTTGGGACGGCTCCGTTGGTTGGATAATCCTGAAGAACAAAGTCCGCATCATGCTGGAGTTCGACGACATTCTTAACAACGAGGATGACCGATTGAGCCAACAGACAACTTATCAGCAAACCATCTCTTGGCGTGACTTCCGTCATCATTACCTCGGCGTCAGTTTCAGATACCATTTGGATGCGAAGAAAAAAGAATAATAATGAAGATTGGCAGACTTTAAAATACAGCAACTACAATTGCACATTTCATCAACATAAAGGGCGGCGGCTGTTGCATCATGGCAAATAATAAACAAAGGAACACTGGTTCTCAAACATATTTCGCGCCTTTGCAGGCGCATAGTTTCATACCTTTTTCGGATATGAAGAGGATGGACTTGTGTTAAAAGAGAGTAGACACAAGAAAAAATGAGTATAAGCAAATAATGGATTTGAAGATGAAAAGATTTCTTTTTTTGGCCGTGGCTTTAGTGCTTTGCGGCATCGTCAATGTTCAGGCCGCAGGTGATGAGAAGAATGGACATGCGTATTTTACAAAGGCCCAATTACCCAATATGGCAAACATCCTGCCAGCCGTACAGCACGGAGGTCCTGCCAAAGTCTATCGTATCGATGGCACACCTGCCACCAACGACTCAAAAGGCATCGTGATAACTAACGGACAAAAAGTGGTGGTGCAATAGGATAATTTTCAATTTTCAATCTTCAATCTTCAATATTTCACACGTGTGCGTCTTCGTCGCCTTATCATAATTGATGGCGACGAGCAGGAGACGATCGGCATATTCTGCCACCTTGGCGGGATAATTACGGCGTAAGATTTGGTCGATGCCACTGTCGGCGTCCTTGTTGTATTTCAATTCAATGACCATGGCCGGGGTGTCCACGTTCTTGCGCGGGATGAGCACGATGTCGGCAAAACCCTTGCCCGTGGGAAATTCCCGATGCATGATATAGTCGTTCTTGGCATAATAATAGGCGAGGGAAAGCACGCACGCCAGTGAGTTCTCATTGTTGTAAGACAGTATGCTCGTGTGCTCATCATGTGCCGTCTCGATGCCTTTTGCCACAGCCTCACAGTCACCGTCGAGGGTGGCCTGGAGGAGTTGTTCCGACCGCTCCAAGGCATCGACAACGCCTTTCCACCGGTTTTCCTTGATGGCATTGATCATCTCGCCGGCCACCTCACGGTTGGGGATGTAGCACTCATCGCGCCGCCAGTTATACGACAGATAACCCAAGTGGATGAGCACGGTGAGCACGTCATCACGGGTGCGCACGATGGACATGTCGTTCTGGAATCCCGTGGGGTCCACCTTGCACCGGCCACCTGCCACCATTTGGATGATGTCATCTCTGAGCCCCTCGAAGTTCATCTGGATGTAATCCCTCACAGCGTCAAATGCTCCGGTGGTTGCCCAAAAACTGCGGCAACGTCCCGTATCCACTGCCTGGATGACTGAGTTGGGATTGAACATCGACTCCTCATCGCCTATCTGATAACCGTCATACCATTTCTCCAAGATATCAAAGTCCATTCCATGACGCTCGGCCAGCATCCGAACCTCATCCTTGGTAAATCCGAAAAATCTGGCCATCTTGCGAGGCTCCACCATCGA
>JAEEGL017154656.1_pt1 | contig 82433 bp, 58 predicted proteins | sample 9134231 | NCBI WGS metagenome assembly JAEEGL01 (sample SAMN16246548, study PRJNA631951) | gut metagenome | biome: gut microbiome; feature: rumen; material: fiber-attached | host: Bos | place: Iran: Karaj | collected 2018-10
ATGACTCTTTGATAGCCTGCGCTTACGCAAGAGCCAGAGGCACAGACAGACTGTCATCGATTGGCGCCTGGATTGCTCTGCACCATGAGTGTCATATGACTCCTGCCAAAATCATTTCAAGAGAAGTTTCTGACGGCATCATTGCTCCGTCCTACAGCGCCGAAGCTCTTGAAGTATTAAAGACAAAGAGAAAAGGCAGCTACAATATAGTTAAGATAGATCCCGGTTATGTTCCGGCAGAACTTGAGAGAAAACAAGTATTCGGTATAACATTTGAACAGGGAAGAAACAACTATAAAATAAACAAAGATATGCTCACAAACATTGTGACAAAAAATAAAGATCTTCCCGAAGATAAGGCAATAGATATGATCGTTGCCCTCATTACATTGAAATATACACAGTCAAACTCTGTCTGCTTTGCCTATGACGGCCAGGCAATAGGAGTAGGAGCAGGTCAGCAATCAAGAATTCACTGCACCAGACTTGCTGCAAGCAAGGCAGATCTGTGGCATTTGCGCCAGCACGAAAAAGTTCTAGGTTTGAAATTTGCAGAAGGCATTTCCAGACCTGACAAGAACAATATAATAGATTTGTATTTGTCTGATGTCGACAGCAAGGATGTATTGGGAGATGACGTCTGGATGCAATACTTTGCAGAAAGACCACAGCTGTTTACAAGAGAAGAAAAAGATGAATATCTTGCTTCAATTAAAGGTGTTACTCTGGGAAGTGATGCATTCTTCCCATTTTCAGACAATATAGAGAAGGCTGCCAAGAGCGGTGTAACTTATGTTGTTGAACCGGGTGGCTCTGTAAGGGATGACCTGGTTATTGAATCAGCAGACAAGCACGGAATGGTCATGTGCTTTACAGGTGTGAGATTGTTCCACCACTAATCTTTTTGAGAAGGAAATAAATATGGAAATAATGGTAGTAGGCGGAGGAGGGCGCGAACACGCAATCATCCGAAAACTCAAAGAAAATCCCAAAGTAAATAAGATTTATTGTCTTCCGGGAAACGGAGGAATAGCTCAAGACGCAGTCTGTGTCAACATAGGCGCAAAGGAAATAGACAAGATAGTTTCGTTTGCCGTAGAAAACAAAATAGATTATGCTGTTGTTGCGCCTGACGATCCTTTGGTACTCGGACTTGTTGACGAACTTGAAAAAGTAGGAATCCCAAGCTTTGGACCAAACAAGAGAGCTGCCATAATTGAAGGAAGTAAGGCTTTTTCCAAAAACATGATGAAAAAGTACGGAATTCCTACTGCAGATTATGAAATCTTTACCGACCCAATAAAAGCTTTGGAATACGTTAAGACAACAAGTTATCCGACTGTTATAAAAGCGGACGGACTGGCTCTTGGAAAAGGTGTCATAATTGCCGAAGACTATGAAACGGCAAAATCAGCAATCGAAAGCATAATGGTAGACAAGACCTTTGGTGACAGCGGAAAGACAATAGTAATTGAACAGTTTTTGGTAGGACCAGAAGTCTCTGTTCTGTCATTTACTGACGGCAAGACAATCGTCCCCATGATATCTTCTATGGATCACAAAAGAGCTCATGACAACGATGAAGGACTGAATACGGGAGGCATGGGCACAATAGCTCCTAACCCGTATTACACAAAAGAAGTCGCAAAGAGGTGCATGGACGAAATCTTCCTGCCGACAATTGATGCAATGAACAAGGAAGGCAGAACGTTTAAAGGCTGTTTGTACTTCGGCCTTATGATAACAGCAGACGGTCCTAAAGTAATTGAATACAACTGCAGGTTCGGAGATCCTGAAACTCAGGTTGTGCTTCCTTTGCTCAAAACAGATTTACTCAGCGTAATGATGGCTGTAACTGAAGGCAGATTGGGAGAAATGAATGTGAGTTTTTGCGAAGATAAAAGCGCTTGCTGCGTTATCGTGGCTTCAAACGGCTATCCTTCTTCATACAAGAAGGGCTTTGAAATTCATCTGCCCAAAGAAAACGCCAATGAGATTATTTATGTTGCAGGAGCAGCTCAGAACGAAGATAAACTCGTGACAAGCGGAGGACGTATTCTTGGAGCAGTATCTACTGCAGGCAGTTTGAAAGAAGCAATAAACAATGCATACAAACTGGTTGAGAGAATAAAGATTGACAATACATTCTACCGCAAGGACATAGGACAGCGTGCGCTTGCAGCGTCAAAGGAGAATTAATAGTAATGGTTTACAGAGTATATGTGGAGAAGAAAGAGGGACAGCGCCTGGAAGCAGACGGATTGTTCTTTGAACTCAAAAACATATTGGGAATCAAGGGTATAACCGGTGTAAGGGTATTGAATCGCTACGACGTAGAAACAGATGACAAGGATCTGTTTATCAACGCTGTTAAGACCGTTTTGTCTGAGCCTCAGGTAGATGATGTGTATTACTCATTGCCTGCGCTAACAGGCAAATTGTTTGCCGTTGAATATCTGCCCGGACAATTTGACCAGAGAGCAGATTCAGCTGAGCAGTGCATTCAGATTGTATCCGGAGGAGAAAGACCTTCAGTAGCAACAGCTAAAGTATATGCTGTCTTCGGAGATGTGTCTGACAAAGACATAGAGACAATCAAAAAGCATGTCATAAACCCGGTTGAAGCCAGAGAAGCCGGACTTGGCGAAAAGAAAACTCTGAAAAACGAAATGAAGCTGCCGGATTCTGTAAAGACTCTGGATGGCTTTACCGAGCTCAAAGAAGACGGACTGAAACAGTTCATCTCCGATTATGGTCTGGCAATGGATTTGGGAGATATAAAGTTCTGCCAGGAATACTTCTTGAAAGAAAAAAGAAATCCCACTATAACCGAAATCAGGATGATAGATACATATTGGTCGGACCACTGTCGTCACACCACATTTTTGACTACAATTGACGAAGCCAGATTTGCGGATGAAAAGATTCAGAAGGCGTATGACCACTATTTGTCGGTCAGAAAAGAATTGAAGAGAACCAAACCCATTAACCTGATGGATTTGGCAACAATAGCAGTAAAGTATTTGAAAAAGGAAGGGAAGCTTGACAAGCTTGATGAGTCTGAAGAGATAAATGCTTGTACAGTTAAAATCCAGGTTACAGTTGACGGAGAAAAACAGGATTGGCTTCTTCTTTTCAAAAATGAAACCCACAACCATCCTACAGAGATTGAGCCTTTCGGAGGTGCAGCTACTTGTATAGGTGGTGCTATAAGGGATCCGCTGTCTGGAAGAGCATATGTATATGGCGCAATGAGGGTAACGGGAGCCGGCAATCCGCTGAAACCCGTGAGTGAGACACTTGCGCATAAACTTCCTCAGAGAAAACTTGTTACAACGGCTGCTGCCGGGTATAGTTCTTACGGAAACCAGATAGGTCTTGCAACAGGACAAGTGGATGAGATTTATCACGAAGGATATGTAGCAAAGAGAATGGAGATAGGCGCAGTTATTGCAGCTACTCCTGCAAATCACGTAAGACGTGAAAGACCATCTGAAGGCGATGTCGTAATACTCATAGGCGGAAGAACCGGAAGAGACGGATGCGGAGGCGCAACAGGTAGCTCCAAGTCCCATAACTCACAATCTCTTGAAACTTGCGCAGCAGAAGTACAAAAGGGAAATGCTCCTGAAGAGAGAAAACTGCAGAGATTGTTCAGGAACAAACAGGCCGCACGCATGATTAAGCGCTGCAATGACTTTGGCGCAGGCGGAGTTTCTGTCGCTATAGGCGAACTTGCCGAAGGACTTGAAATAAATCTCGATCTTGTGCCGAAAAAATATGACGGTCTTGACGGAACTGAACTTGCCATTTCCGAATCCCAGGAAAGAATGGCAGTTGTTGTTGAAAAACACAACGAAGAATTGTTTAAAGAACTTGCTAACAGTGAAAACATTGAAGCTACTACTGTCGCTAAAGTAACAAGTGACAGAAGACTTAAAATGTACTGGAAGGGCAAGGCTATAGTAGATATATCCAGAGACTTTCTCGACAGCAACGGCGCTGAAAAGCATACAATAGCTGACGTGGCACCATCCAAGGAATGGCAAAAGACAATTGATGGTTCGTTTACTGACTTATATAAAGACCTTGCTTCAGACCTCAATGTTTGTTCCAAGAGAGGTCTGTCTGAAAGATTCGATTCTACAATAGGCGCGGGTACCGTTGTTATGCCTTTCGGCGGCAAATATCAATTGACGCCTTCTCAGAGCATGGTCCAGAAGATTTCGCTTGAAAAAGGTGATACGGATGATATCTCATTTATGTCTTGGGGATACAACCCATATATATCCGAGAAGGACCAGTATGATGGGGCATATCTCGCTGTGATAGAGAGTGTTACAAAACTTATTGCTTCAGGCGCCGAGTTTAAGGACGTTTACCTCACCTTCCAAGAGTATTTTGAAAGAATGAAGAATCATGAGAGCTGGGGCAAGCCGCTTGCAAGTCTTCTCGGTGCATTTGAAGCTCAGATGGGACTGGGAATCGGAGCTATTGGCGGCAAGGACAGTATGAGCGGATCATTTGAAGACATTCATGTTCCTCCGACTCTTGTATCATTTGCTGTTACAACAGGTAAGCTTGATGAAGTCATAACGCCTGAATTCAAATGCGACAGCAGCAAAGTATATATCTTAAGACCTGAATATAAAGACAATTTGCCTACATCTCAGTCGCTTATAAAGCTTTACGACAGAGTTCACTCTTTGGTTAAAGAGAAAAAGATTATGTCTGCATACACGCCGACGTACGGCGGTATTGCCGAAGCAGTGTTGAAAATGTGTATGGGAAATAAAGTTGGCTTTGAATATTCCGGCAAAGATTTAAGCGATTTGTTTAAATACAACTACGGCTCTGTAATAATTGAAAGCAATGATGATTTAGACGAAGAATTGCTCGGAAGAACAACAAAGGATCACTGCATCAGTTTTTGCAATGAAAGTGTGTCTTTAGATGATTTGCTGAACCTGTATGAAGATAAACTTGAAAGCGTTTATTCTTGTAACATAAAACAGCAGGGCGGTAATATCCCTGTTGCAGAATACAGAGCGGGAACAGTTTCAAAGAGCCCAATCAAAGTATCAAGGCCTAAAGTCATAATACCGGTATTCCCCGGAACAAACTGCGAATTCGATTCTGCAAAAGCTTTTGAAAAAGCAGGAGCAGCAGCTGAGATATTCGTCATCAAGAACAGAACCAAGGAAGATATAGCAGAGAGCGTAAGCGCATTTGCCAAAAAACTGTCCGATAGTCAGATGATGTTTATCCCTGGAGGCTTCTCCGGAGGCGACGAACCTGACGGGTCAGGGAAGTTCATAACTGCGTTCATGAGAAATACAGCTGTTGCAGACGCTCTGACAGAACTGCTTGACAAACGCAAGGGACTGGTAGCAGGAATTTGTAACGGATTCCAGGCGCTTGTAAAGCTGGGTCTTGTTCCATTTGGCAGGATTGTTGAAACTGACGATACTTGTCCAACACTTACATACAATGTTATAGGCAGACACCAGAGCATGATAGTAAGGACCAGGGTGTGTTCAAACAAATCTCCATGGCTCAGTGAAGTTGATGTCGGAGATATAATCAGTGTTCCTGTTTCTCATGGAGAAGGACGCTTTTATTGCAGCGACGAATTGGCTCAGGAACTGATCAAAAACGGACAGGTTGCTACTCAATATGTTGACTTGTCAGGCAACCCCACATATGACATTGCATATAATCCCAATGGCTCAGTATTTGCCATAGAAGGTATTACTTCACCAGACGGCAGAGTATTCGGAAAAATGGGACACAGTGAAAGAACGGGAAATGGTCTGTACAAGAATGTTGAAGGCAATTATGACCTGAAGATGTTCAGCGCAGCGGTTAAATATTTCAAATAAGTGAATTCAGGATTCAGGGCGGGATTGGTTTCAATCCCGCTTTTTGACTTTCTGTAATATATAAAATAAGGAAAAGGGCAGTCTATCACTGACAAAAACACAGATTGTGAATGGTGATTTTACCCCATTGTTGACGGAATACGTGTAATTTATGCAATTATGCATGCATAAACACGCTTTATATGCATAATTTGTTAAAAATAACAACAAATATGCAATAAAAGTGCTAAAAAAAGGAAAAATTATTGTTGACTTTGAAAAATTATCATGATATTATAAGTTATTCTTAAATGGCGACGGCATAATAATAAGCATCATACCGATACGTTTCCATTAAATTTGAGAAAATTGAAAGATTATTCAAAGGAGAGAAAAATGAAAAATTCAAAGAGAATATTTTCAGTTTTGATTGCGTTCATTATGGTTCTCTCAGTTGTTCTCTTGGCTAGCTGTAATGGAAAGCAAGGAACAGAGACAACATCTTCCGGCACTACAGAAACAACTGCCGGAACTAAAGATACCACTGACGCAGAAACAACTGAGGCAGTTACAACTTCTATCGAAGTAACTCCATTTCCAGCTGGAACGTATACTTACAAGGACGCTGTTGGAACACTCGCTACCAACTGGAACCCTCACACATATCAGACAAATGATGACGCATATCCTGCAGGTTTCTTGCGTGTAGGTCTCTATGACTTCATTTTCAATGATGAACTTCACCCGGTTGAGGGAAAAGATCCTTATGCAGGATACAAGATTATTCCTGAAATGGCTGCTTCTTTCCCTGTAGACGTTACAGAACAGGTAAAAGCTTCAAACCCGGAATACAACATTCCTGCTGAAGCAACAAGCGGATATGCTTACACAATCGACCTTAATCCTAATGCAGTTTGGGAAAACGGCGAAAAAATTAATGCCGACACATACGTTTACTCAATGAAGAGATTGCTCGATCCTGAATTGCTCAACTACAGAGCTCAGGACTATATCATAGGCAGTTTACAGATTGCTAACGGCGCTGAATACTACTACCAGGGCACAACAGCTTATATGCCTATCGGCGTTACAACATCTGAATACCTCGCAGCAGGCGGTAAAGTAGAAGATCTTTACATTGACGTTGTTAATTTCTGGGGTGTTGATGATTCTTACGTTGATGCAAACGGCAATGTTTCTCCACAATATGTTTCAGTAACAGATGAAACAGTTTATGGCGAATCTGTTGACGATGCTTTCTCAGGCGCAGATCTTTACGACGTATACTTTGGACCAGGTGCAGCTTATGAAGCATACAGCCCAGATTACGTATACTATGCAGTTGTTTACCCAGCAGGCGTAAGCTTCGATGTAGTAGGTATCAAGAAGACTGGCGAATATCAGATTATGCTCGTATTTGCTAAATCTCTTGCCGGATTCAATCTTCTTTACAACCTTTCATCCAACTGGATTGTAAACCAGACATTATATGAAGCTAACCTTTCTAAAGTCGGTGATACAGATGCTTGGGCTAGCACATACAACACATCAGTTGAAACAACACTTTCTTATGGTCCATATAAGCTCGTTTCTTATCAGAAAGACAAATCAATGAGATTTGAAAAGAACGACAAATGGTATGGTTACACAGACGGACAGCATGTATATGTTGATCCTACAGATGGCAAGACATATGAATTCTACCAGACAACTGCAATCGACTGCCAGGTCGTTTCAGAAACAGGTACAAGAAAGCTTATGTTCTTAAAAGGCGAGCTTATGACTTACGGTCTTCAGTCCGATGACGTAGCTGAATATCGTAACAGCGAATATTGTTATGTATCTCCTTCAGAAACAATCTTCTTCTTCATCTTCAATGGTTATGAAGAACAACTCGCAAAGAGAGAAGCAAATGAAGGATTCGATACAACAAAGTATGACCTCCAGACAATGGCTCTTAAGTCATTCAGAAAAGCAATTGCTGTAACATACGACAAAGAAGCTCTTTGCCAGGCATTGTTCCCGGATTGCTCTCCTGGTTTCGGTATTATAGGTGACATGTACATCTACGATCCTGATACAGGTGCTAAATATCGTGACACTGATGTTGCTAAACAGGCACTTTGTGAATTCTACAGTGTAGATGTTTCTAAGTTTGATAGCTTGGATGACGCTGTTGATTCAATCACAGGTTATGACCCTGTAACAGCTAAGAAATACTTCAACGAGGCATTCACAGAAGCTCTTGAAAAGGGTTATATCACAGATACAGATAAAGACGGCAAATCAGATCAGACATTGAGAATCGAATACTGCTGCTCTTCAGAAGTAAATGAAAGAATGCAACAGAGAATCGATCTTCTTAACGAAAAAGTAAATGAAGTTGCTGCTGGCACTCCATTTGAAGGAAAGATTGAATACTATCCATCAGCTCCATACGGCACTGACTGGTCAACAAAGATCAGACAGGGTCTTTCAGACGTTGTATTGGGTGGTTGGTCAGGTTCAGCTCTTGACCCATTCGGCCTCACAGACCTCTATGTAAACCCAGAAAGATCTTATGACGGCGCTTGGTTCGAAGCAGGAAAAGTTAATGTTACAATGACATTACCTATTGACGGCAAAGACACTGAAATCACAATGAACCTCAAGGCTTGGTCCGATGCTCTTAACGGAACAGCTTCAAAGGACAGCAAGGGCGACACATACAACTTCGGCGAAGGCCAGGTTGATATCCAGGTAAGACTTGCAATCCTTGCTAAGATCGAAGCTACAGTTCTTCAGACATACGACTACATTCCTTGTATCCAGGATGGTAGCTTGTTCCTCTTGACTCAACAGGCTTACTATGTAATTGAAGAATACAACCCAATCCTTGGTCGTGGTGGTATTGCATACCTCAAGTACAACTACAATGACGAAGACTGGGCTGCATACGTTGCTAGCCAGGCAGATGGCAAACTCAGTTATTAATCTAGATAAGTTAAATTAGATATATAACTTAACCAAGATTACCGCAAGGGCGTGCAAACGCCCTTGCGGCAATGTCTTAATTAGAAAAGGGTTGTTTTTTTGGTATATTTCATTAAGACACAAATATTTATTTGTGTTTTAACCAAATATATCACCGAATAATCTTTTGATTTTGGTGATTATTACTACATTTGTTTTTCGTAATATATATTAAGTTTTCACTCGATTGGAGGAAACAATGTTAAAATACACGTTGCAAAGAATTGTTTTAATGTTCTTTACCTTATTTATCATAACACTTATGTGTTTTGTACTTGTCAGGATGTTACCGCCTGTTGAGCTGCCTATTGAGGATCCACACGCAGTAGTTATAGCTCAAAGACGTGAAGCTATGGGGTACAATAAGCCATATCTTGTTCAGTTTGGAATCTTTTTGAAAGATGTATTCACTAGATTTGACTGGGGCATAAGTGACAAACTATATTTTGGACAACCCGTAGCTGATATATTTCTTGAAAAGCTTCCGGCTACATGTATAGTTAATTTCTATTCAATTATTTTGAGCATACCAATAGGTATTATGCTTGGAATTTTTGCAGCACTCAAGAAGAATACATGGATAGACCACGCTATATCCACACTTACGATGATAGTAATATCCGTTCCATCTTTTGTGTATGCATTCTTAATTCAGTATTTCCTGTCATTTAAACTTGGATGGTTCCCATTCTTGATGAAGGCAGGAACCGACTATTTCTCGCCAGAGATGTTTGTAAGTATGTTGCCCGCAGTTCTTTCTTTGTCATTTGGTGTCATAGCCGGATTTACAAGAACAACTCGTGCCGAATTGACAGAAGTGCTTACAAGCGAATTCATGCTTTTGGCTAGAACAAAAGGTTTGACAAGAGGCCAAGCAACAGTACGTCACGCACTTAAAAACTGCATGGTAGTTGTTGTTCCAGCTATTTTCGGTGAGTTTATCGGAATTATGGGCGGTTCACTTATCATTGAGAAGATATTCTCAGTACCTGGTGTTGGCAGCTTGTATATAAACTCAATCAACGGACGTGACTATGCAATGTTTATGTTGCTCACAGTTTTCTATACGGTTATCGGTTTGCTAGCAAGCATAATTGTAGATATCAGTTATGGCTTCATTGACCCGCGTATCCGTATGGGTTCAAAGAAATGATTTGCGGAGGGTAGTGACTATGGATAATAATTTTGAACACATTCCGCAAGAGATGTTTGAATTTGTTCAAACTAATGCAAATTTACACGATACAAAATTCAAGACAAAGGCCAGAGGCTATTTTGCGGATGCTTTTATTCGTTTTAAGAAGAACAAATCTTCTGTTGTTGCCGCTGTAATTATCATATTCCTTATATTCTTTGCCATTGTTGCTCCAATTATTTCTCCTTATGACATAAAGCAGAAAGATAAAATTTTTATTAACTATCCTCCTTTTGTCGAAGAAATAGCTAATGCTCATATAGGCATAATGGATGGCGGAGTAGTGTACGACAGCCAGAACGAAAACCAGATGCTTCTGTTTAAAGCTATCGAACAAGAAACAGGCAGAAACCCTGTCCTGCAAGTTCTTGACACAATTGAGAAAGAGACACTCAAACGCGGACAGGTTATTAAAGTTAAATCTTACAAAGTCAGAGTTAACAGATTTTATACCTTGGGTATGAAATATATGACTCTGTCATATGAAGAATTTGCAAGGATTCAAGAGTTCCAGAACGAAACCGGAATTCAGGTTATATTCCCATATGTTGAACCAAAAGACATAGCAGGAATTTCAGATAACCCTAATATTTGGTATAAAGTTACAGACAGCAAGGGTGTTCCTGCTTTGGATAAAGACGGAAATCTAGTTCCGGCATATTCAAAATCCACATCAAAAGCCGGAGCTGAATACAACAGCCTCAGAATTGAAGGCGACGACGGCAGTTACATCTACAGCATTGCAAAATCAGGTGCTGTACAGTGCAGAATTGACTATTATGACTACTACAAGTACATCAATGGACATGCTCCCATGTACATTTTCGGAACAAACAGCATTGGTCAGGACTTGTTCTGCGCTATAGGCATAGGTGCCAGATTCTCATTGGTATTTGCAATACTTGTTTCCGCAATCAACCTTACAATAGGTGCCATTTATGGTGCTATTCAGGGTTATTACGGAGGCGCAGTTGACTTAGTAATGGACAGAATAGCAGATATTTTGTACGAAGTGCCGTTTATGGTTGTTGCTACTTTGTTCCAGCTCCATCTCGCTGCGAAAGTGGGCGTTGTCCCGTCGTTCCTGTTTGCGTTTGTTCTGACGGGATGGATAGGAATGGCGGCTTTGACAAGAAAACAATTCTACAGGTTCAAGGGTCAGGAATATGTTCTTGCAGCTAAAACTTTGGGTGCAAGAGACTCAAGAATCATGTTTAAGCACATTTTCCCGAACGCTCTCGGTACAATAATTACAAGCTGCGTACTTGTAATTCCGGGTGTAATCAGTTCAGAAACAACCCTCACATACCTTGGAATAGTTAACCTTTCCGAATTTGCAGGTACAAGCATCGGTACGTTAATGGCTCAGGGACAGGCTGCGATGACAACATCACCTCACGCCATGTTCTTCCCGGCATTATTCGTTTCATTGCTGCTCATTACTTTCAACTTGTTTGGTAATGGTTTGCGCGATGCGTTTAACCCATCAACAAGAGGAGTGGAGGATTAATTATGGAATTAGAGAAGAAATTATCTGTAAAAGATCTGACAATCTCCTTCAGGACATCCAATGGTAAAGTTCAGGCAGTAAGAGGTATAAATTTCGATTTATACAAAGGCGAAACACTTGCAATAGTTGGTGAGTCAGGCTCAGGAAAATCCGTTACTTCAAAAGCCATTCTGGGCATTCTTGCAGGCAACTCCATTATGGAGGGCGGAGAGATCATTTACGATGGCAAGGACTTGTTGAAAATAAGCGAAGATGATTTCCATAGAATCCGCGGAGACAAGATTGCCATGATCTTCCAGGATCCTATGTCAAGCCTTAACCCTATCGTAAGGATAGGCAGACAGCTTACTGAAGCAATGATCCTAAAAGGCAAGGCTAGACAAAAAGAGAGCAGAAAGAACTTCAACGAAAAGCTTGCTCTTCTTTGCGAAAACATGAAAAAGGCTGTTGCTCCGAATGATCCCGAAAAAGCAAAAGCCATCGATCTTAAGTGTAAACATTTTGATAAATTCGAATATAAGCATCTTGATCTTGAATCTGAATTCAATGTTGCGCATGAAGCAGCAAATGAAGCAGTGTTTGATCTTGAAAATATCATATTCGAACTTACCAAAAAAACAAAAAGAGATCTCAACTACAGAATTAGCAACGATAAGAAGCTTGCATTAAGGTCAATCCACAAATATGTTGTTAATGACAGAGCAGAAGAATTAAAGAACTATGTTTCTCAGATTTCTTCCGAGTACAATAAAATCAAAAAATCCGATGATTTTTCCGGTCTTATAGACATACTTACTAAAGTCAAAGACATTTTGTCTGAGGCATTAGCATTTACAAAACCAAACTTTTTCTCAATGGGTTATTATCTCACATTCAGCGGCCAGGAATTGCCTGATATGAAAGTTGAAGACCTGAACACCTACTTGAGAAAGTATCTTGACGACAACTTTATGCTCGATTTCATCAAGGATGAAAAAGAAGCTATTATGTATTCAGCTAATGAATCATACAGAGAGAAAGAAGAGGCTATTTCGTTCTTGAACCACCATCTTGATGCTTTCAAAAAAGACAAGTTGGATAGAGCAGAATGTCTCAAAGCGTGGAAATCTTTGTCAAAAGAAGTTGAAGAAGGTATAGATAAACTGGAACTTGTAAAAGATAGTTTCGCATATACTTTCTCTTCCGGCTTGAGAACTGAAATTGATGCATATTTCAATGCAATCGTCAAGAACGAAAAAGAAACGAAGCGATTTGAAAAAGATACAAAGAGATATAACAACCAGCAGGCTAAGGGTAAGAATCCTGATTGGGCTGTTGTTCCTGCATCCATCACAGATCTCGAACTAAAAAAGCGTAATATAGTCAGACAGGTTGAGCGTCTTTGCGATCACTACACCGATAAGATCAAAGCTAAAGATAGCAGAGATTACGACAAAGAAGCAGTAGATATGATAGATTATCTCAAGGAACAAGCTTCTGGTGTTGTTACAAAAGTTACAAAGACAATGGCTAAGAATAAGGCTATCAAACTTATGGAAGAAGTTGGTATCCCTGAGCCAAGAAAGAGATACAGACAATATCCGTTTGAGTTCTCAGGCGGTATGAGACAGAGAATAGTTATAGCAATTGCTCTTGCGGCAAATCCGGATATCCTTATCTGTGATGAACCTACAACAGCTCTTGACGTTACAATTCAGTCCCAGATTCTTGAACTTATCAATGACTTCAAGAAACGTCGTAATCTTTCAGTTATATTCATCACACACGATCTGGGCGTTGTTGCTAACATGGCTGACAGAGTTGCAGTTATGTATGCAGGCAAAATAGTTGAATACGGAACAGCTGACGATATCTTCTATCACTCAGCGCATCCATACACATGGGCTTTGCTCTCATCAATGCCTGATCTTGATACAAACGAAAAACTTGATGCAATTCCGGGCACACCTCCGAATATGATTTATCCGCCGGTAGGTGATGCGTTTGCTCAGCGTAATAAGTATGCTATGAAGATTGACTTTGAACGTCAACCTCCTATGTTCAAGATAACAGATACCCATTATGCTGCTACATGGTTACTGCACCCGGATGCACCAAAGATTGACCCACCTAAGGTTATTACAGACAGAATTGAAAGAATGAAACAGAGAAGAGGTGGTAATAATGCCGAACAATGAAGAAGTATTATTAAAAGTTGATCACCTCTGCCAGTATTTTAAAATGGGCAGCTCTGAATTGAAAGCTGTTGATGATGTCAGTTTCGACATCAAGAAAGGCGAAGTATTCGGTCTGGTTGGCGAATCAGGATGTGGTAAAACCACTACCGGTCGTTCAATTATCAAAATATATGACATTACATCAGGAGACATCTTCTTCAAAGGTATAAGAATAGGAGCAGGTGTAAGGTCATATAAGAACAAAAAACGCGAAGCAAAAAAAGAGTATTTAGAGAATAAATCCAAAGAAACCGATCCGGCTAAACTTGCTGCAATGAAGCAAGAATATAAAGCGGTTGTTTCTGAGCAAAACAAGCAGATCAAGGCTGCAAAGCATGATCAGAAAAAATGCGATAAAGAGTATCAGAAAAAACGGGTCGTTGAGGTCAAGGAACAATATCTTCCTATGATTGAAAAAGCTTCAGAAAGCGAAAAGAGTTCAATCAGGAAAGAGTATAATAACGAATTGAGAAAAGCTAAAAAAACTAAGCTCGTAACTCAGATTCAGATGATATTCCAAGATCCTATAGCTTCTTTGGATCCTCGTATGACAGTAAGAGAAATTATTTCCGAAGGTTTGATCATCCAGGGTGAGAGAAACAAAGAAGTAATCAACAAAAAAGTATACGAGATGCTCGAGCTTGTCGGTCTTGTAAGAGAACATGCTTCAAGATACCCACATGAGTTCTCAGGTGGTCAGAGACAGCGTATCGGAGTAGCAAGATCCATAATAATGAATCCTGAACTGATAATTGCCGATGAACCTGTTTCAGCTCTTGACGTGTCAATTCAAGCTCAAGTTATCAACTTGCTCAATGATTTGCGCAAACAATTCGGTCTGACAATAATGTTCATAGCGCATGACTTGTCTGTTGTTAAGTATTTCTCAGACAGAATCGGCGTTATGTATTTCGGTAAAATGGTTGAATTGGCAACTTCAGAAGAATTGTTCAAGAACCCACTTCACCCATACACCAAGAGTTTGCTTTCAGCTATTCCGTTGCCGGATCCTGATTATGAAAAACAGAGAAAGAGAATTGTTTACAATCCTTTGGAATCTCACGATTATTCAGTATCCAAACCATCAATGCACGAAATAACTCCGGGACATCTCATCTATTGTAATGATGAAGAACTCGAAAAGTATCGCACAGAATTAAAATGAGTAAGATCAAGCCTGAAGATAAATCAAAATTGATGATTGGCTATATCGTAAGCGGTGTAGTTCTCTTGGCTGGAATAATTGCAATGTTGTTTTATAAACAAGTATTTACTCAAACTGAAGCAAAGAATGTATTTGGCGCTTTGTCAGATTCGTTCTTTGTTCCGGGAGTAATATTTGTAGGCATCGGAGGGTTGAGCAAGCTTTCTACCTTTGGTGCATATGACACATTCGGATATTTGTTCTCAAGGTTTTCCTTTCACAATTTCTGGGTAACAGGAGCCAAGAGAAAAAAATATGACAGCTTATATGATTACAAACAGGAAAAAGACAAAAAAGGGCGCTCGTGGCTTCCTTATGTTTTCTGGACAGGCGTTGTTTCCTGTGGAATCAGTATAGTTCTATTGATCATATATTTATCAATCTGATTGCAATCCCTTCGTATGTAAGGGATTGTTATATTAAACGAGAATAAAAAAATGTAGGTGAAAAATGAAAAGAGTATTAACTATCATAATTGCTTTGCTGATGGTTTTGTCAAGCATGGCTTATGCAATAGGTTGTACAAGCAAGCCGAGCGAAGAGACTACAGCTAATGTAGAAACAACATCGACTAAGGCTGATGTGACAGAGACAACTGAAAAGGATACTACCGCATCAACCACAGCAACAACTACAAGCAAAGATACTACAGTGACCACCACTGAAGAAACGACTACAGAAGAAACAACCACTGAAGAACCCGAGCCTGAATATCTCAGACCAGTCGTTGATTTCAACGATTTTGAGTTTGTAATGGTTGAACAATCAGAAATAGATGAAGTTGAAAACTTCCTTACTAATGCCGTTGAACAGAACAACTTTGACCTGATTGTTGAAGGGTACGAAAAATTTAATGATCTTTACTTTAAACTAAGTACAATGTCATCATTGGCAAGCATTATCTACTACAAGAATACTGTTGAGAATGCTGAGTATGACACATTATCTACTCAACTGGACGATATGTTTGACAAATTATTGGTGTTCTTTGTTAAAACAACATATAAGATTTTGACAGAGAGCGAATTTGCGGACAAAATAAGAGGCGAAGTTGTCAGCGAAGCAGATTGTGAGTTTGTTCTTGAGAATTATGAGACATATACTGATGAATATGCTGAAATCAATGCAAGAATCTCTGCTCTTGAAGCAGAATACAACGATGCTCTTAACAACACTACCATCGATATAGACGGCAAAGCTTGTACTACAAATGATATTGTCACATTGTTCCAAAATGGCGAAATCTCAACCATCAAGTACTACGGATATATGGAAAAATCATATAATGCAGTTGCAAAGGCAGTTGCTGTAGTATATGACAAAATAATAGCCGCATACAAAGAAAAAGCACAAATGCTTGGCTATTCATCTGCATGTGAAATGCAATACGATCTTGTGTTTGATAGATCATATACTCCTGAAAAGGCAAGAGAGTATTGGGCATTTGTAAAAGAGTATATAGTTCCTTTGCAAAAAGAATTGAATGATTCATTAACTGGTTCAGAGGAAAACACTATATATGGATACAGTCGTAAAAAAGGTTTGCTTGAAAGATTTGACAAAGTTACAGTTGAATATTTCAAGGAAGTGTCACCTGAAATGTATAACGCATGGAGATACATCAACAAATGCAATCTTATAGATATATCTTCTGATGTAAACAGATATGATTCTTCTTTTACAACATTTTTCTATGAATACGATGTTCCATACATTTTTATTAAAGCTCAGGATGGCTTCAGTGATGTAATGACAAGAATTCACGAGTTCGGACATTTCTTTACATACTATGTTAAAGGATTAGAGGGCACAGGTGACTATGATGTAAAGGAAATCCAGTCACAGGGAAGCGAAATGCTGTTCTTTGTCTATGTCAAGAAAGTGTTGGCTTCTGCATATAAAGCCTTATTGAAGGATCAGATAATAAGCAATCTTGATGCCATTATAGAGGGTGCTTTGCATGATGAATTCCAGCAAAAAGCATTTGAACTTGAAGTTGTAAATTATAGCACTCTGTATAAATTGTTTAGTTCATTGTCTAAAGAATATGGCATGGACTACTCAAATTATATTGTTGACGGAAATGACTTGTGGGCGCTGTATCCTCACCACTATCAATCTCCTTTCTACTATATAAGCTATGGTATGTCAGCTATATCTGCTCTGGATTTGTATGTAATCAGTAATGATGACAGACAACTTGCAATAGACAAGTATCTGGAAATAGTTAATGCTGATGAAAACGAGAATTATCTTGACGTAATCACAAGGGTTGGTCTGCACTCTCCTTTTGAAGAGTCAACATATGAACACATTTCATCTTCGTTAAAGGCAATATTCAATTTGAAATAATTAACTTAAAAGAGAGGCGCGTCCTCTCTTTTTTGTTGAAGTTGATTGTTTTTTTTTATATAATGATATTATCTAACACATCGGAGTTTTTTATGAGAATTGTTGTTATAGACGGACAGGGCGGAAAAATAGGACAATTAGTTGTAGAAGCAATCGTTAAAGAAGGCATTACGTGTGAATTGATTGCTATAGGTACAAATAGTATAGCAACCAGTGCAATGATAAAAGCAGGAGCACATCAAGGCGCCACAGGTGAAAATCCAGTTATTGTGACATGCAGGGATGCAGATGTAATAATCGGTCCTATAGGTATTGTTTCAGCAGATTCGCTTTTAGGTGAAATCACCCCTAAAATGGCAGTGGCAATCGGGCAGAGCAAAGCGACAAAACTTCTTTTGCCGGTCAGCCATTGTAACAATATTGTTGTAGGTGTGAAGAATTTGTCCATATCGGAACTCGTAAAGGAAACAATAGAGAATATCAAAAAAATAGTGTGACATTTTACCCGGAGAAATACAAAGATTTCTTCGGGTATATTTTTGGCGATGACGTTTTTGGAATATGCGCGGTTTTCATTGATTTTCACCATGATTTGGTATATCATATAAACTGAAAAAATATGAGTTGAGGAAACCAAAATATGTACATAAAAAGTGATACATACATAAAAGATGATCAACTGTTCGAAACCTTAAAAGAGTCTTTAAAAGATAAAGACTTGAAGAAGGTTTTAATATTGCCTCCGGATTATACAAGAATGTATTCCGGCGCAGGCAAGATAACGGCAATGTATTATGAGCTGCTTAAAGACAGTTGTCAGATAGATATTATGCCTGCTCTTGGAACACATGAACCGATGACCCAAACCGAGTGGAACGCATTTTTCGGTTCGAATGTTCCATTTGACAAGATGATAATTCATAGATGGAGAGATGATGTTGTCAAGATAGGAGAAGTGCCATCTGAGTTCGTCTCCGAAGTTTCCGAAGGACTTGTGAAGACAAAGATAGATGTCGAAGTCAACAAGAGATTGCTTGACAAATCTTATGATTTGATCATATCCATAGGTCAGGTCGTACCACATGAAGTTGTCGGAATGGCAAATTACTCCAAGAATATATTTGTCGGTTGCGGCGGATCGAGTATGATAAACTCTTCACACATGCTCGGAGCGTTCTACGGTATGGAAAGAGTAATGGGCAAGGATTTCTCACCGGTCAGAAAAGTGTTCGATTACGCAGAACAGAATTTCTTGAAAGAAGTGCCTTTGATGTATGTTCTTACAGTAACATCGAATAAAGGCGATGAGACATTTATTCATGATTTATTTGTGGGAAGGTCAAGGACCTTGTTCGAAATGGCTGTCAAAGAGAGCCAGAGAGTCAATTTAACGCACGTTAAGGAGCCTTTTAAAAAAGTGGTGGTATATCTTGACCCGAGAGAGTTCAAGAGCACATGGCTCGGAAATAAGGCCATATACAGGACCAGAATGGCTATAGCTGACGGAGGAGACCTCATCATACTGGCTCCCGGAGTCAAAAAGTTCGGCGAAGATCCTGAAAACGACAGGCTTATAAGAAAATACGGGTATTGCGGCAGAAAGAAAGTGCTTGGACTTGTCGAAACGGAAAAAGAATTACAAAACAATTTGTCCGTTGCTGCCCATTTGATCCATGGGTCTTCTGACGGAAGATTCAATATAACATATTGCACAAAAGAATTGTCAAAGGAAGAAGTGGAAAATGCGGATTTTTCATATATTCCTTATGATGAAATCAAAAACAAATATGATGTTCAGAAACTAAAAGACGGATATAACAATGTGGATGGGGAGGAAATCTTCTACATATCTAATCCTGCTTTGGGTTTATGGACAATAGAATAAAAGAGACAAGAGGGAAAAGAAATGAAAAAATCAGACATCGGTCTTATAGGACTTGCAGTTATGGGCGAAAACCTGGTAATGAACATGGAGAGCCATGGATTCCAGGTATCTGTATTTAACAGAACAACTGAAAAAGTTAAGAGTTTTGTTGAGGGAAGAGCTAAGGGCAAGAATATTGTAGGAACATATTCTCTTGAAGAATTAGTAGATTCTCTTGAAAAGCCTCGTAAAGTAATGATGATGGTTAAGGCAGGAGAAGCTGTTGATCAGATGATTGAAAAACTTCTTCCTTTGCTCGATGACGGAGACATCATTATCGATGGAGGCAACTCACATTTTCCGGATACTGCAAGAAGAACTGCTTATGTTGAAAGCCAGGGAAAACTGTATATAGGTACAGGTGTTTCAGGCGGTGAAGAAGGTGCGTTGAAAGGCCCAAGCCTAATGCCGGGCGGTTCACCTAAAGCTTGGCCGAGCGTAAAGCCTATACTTCAGGCAATAAGTGCTAAAGTTGAAGATGGTTCTCCTTGTTGTGACTGGGTAGGTGAAAACGGAGCAGGTCACTTTGTAAAGATGGTTCATAACGGAATTGAATACGGTGATATGCAGCTTATTTGTGAAGCATATCAGTTCATGAAAGATTATCTTAAGATGTCAGCTGATGAAATGCACGATGTTTTTGCCGAGTGGAACAAAGGCGAGCTTGACTCATACCTTATTGAAATAACAACAAATATCCTTGAATACAAAGACAAAGACGGATCACCTCTTGTTGAAAAAATACTGGATACTGCAGGACAAAAGGGAACAGGTAAGTGGACTGGTATAGCTGCTCTTGATGAAGGAGTACCGCTTACATTGATCACTGAAGCTGTGTTCTCACGCTGCATTTCTGCCATGAAAGAAGAAAGAGTCAATGCTTCTTCAGTATTGGGTGGAGAAATTGAAACAAAGACATTTACAGACAGCGAGAAAAAAGAAATAGTTGAAAAGCTCAGACAGGCTCTGTTAGCTTCCAAGATTATTTCTTACACTCAGGGATATACATTGATGAAGTCTGCAGCCAAAACATATGGCTGGAACCTCAACTACGGCGGAATAGCTCTTATGTGGAGAGGCGGATGCATAATTCGTTCGGTATTCCTTGGCAAGATTAAGGAAGCTTATGACAAAAATCCCGAACTTGAGAATCTGCTCCTTGACCCGTATTTCTGCGACAAGATCAAATCTCTGGTTCCTGCTTGGAGAGCAATAGTTTCAAAGGCAGTTGAAGCAGGAATTCCTGTACCGGCATTTGCAGCAGCTTTGTCATATTATGACGGACTGAGATGCTCAAGACTTCCGGCAAATCTTCTTCAGGCACAAAGAGACTATTTCGGCGCTCACACATATGAAAGAGTTGATGCTCCGAGAGGTTTGTTCTTCCACACCAATTGGACAGGCGAAGGCGGAAATACAGCTGCCACACAATATACAGTTTAATAAGGGGATTGAGTTATGTTGAATATTAAGAAAGAATATAAATATGCTCTTGTAGTACCAACAAGTATGGGCGTCAGGATTTGTCCTAAAGACGGTCAACCAGTAGCTGCTTCAGATACATTCTTTATGCAGGCAACAAGTGCTGAAACAAATGTTGCAAGCATCTCTTCTTACCTCGGACTTCCAACACACGTTCTGACTACTTTTGTAAAAGACAGCCCAATAGCTGCATTCATTAAACAGAATCTCCGTTCAAGAGGCATGACATTTGAAGGCGCAGAAGTTGAACAGGGCGGACCGTGGGGTTATCGTCATCAGTTCAATATTGCTGACAGCGGCTATGGTTCAAGAGGACCAAGAGTTACAAATGACAGAGCAGGCGAAGTTGGTAGAACTCTTAACGTTAAAGATTTTGATTTGGAAAGATTGTTTGGAAAAGAAGGTGTTGCAGTACTTCATCTTTCAGGACTTATTGGAGCTTTATCCGAAGAAACTAGCAAATTCTGTCTTGAACTTGCCAGAGCTGCTAAGAAATATGGAACACTCATTTCATTTGACTTAAACTACAGAGCTTCTTTCTGGAAAGGAAGAGAAGAAGAACTCAGAAATACTTTTACAGAGATTGCTTCTGTGGCAGACATTCTTGTCGGAAATGAAGAAGACTTCCAGTTGTGCCTTGGAATCAAAGGACCTGAAGCGGGCGGAAAAGATATAGCTGCAAAGATTGACGGCTTCAAAGGCATGATTAACTGCGTCAAAGAAAAATTCCCGAATGCAAAAGTGTTTGCAACAACACTAAGACAAGTTGTCAATGCAAATTCACATCTCTGGGGAGCAATAATGCTTTCTGAAGACGGATGGAGTGTTGTTGAACCGAGAGAAATCCACGTTCTTGACAGAATAGGCGGAGGAGACGGATTTGTAGGTGGTCTCATCTATGGTTTAATCAAAGGATTCTCATATGAGGATGCTTTCCATTTCGGATGGGCAACAGGTGCTTTGGCAACCACATTCCTGACAGACTATGCTCAGCCTGCTGATGAAGAACAGGTATGGAGTGTCTGGAGCGGAAACGCAAGAGTTAAGAGATAACATGTTTATTAACAAAAAATGAGTGAGAGAATGTTTTTTCTCACTCATTTTGCAAAAATGGATTAAAGTTGTAACCTTTTGGCATATATTTCTTACTATTATGGTGAAAGGACTTTCAAAAACACGGGCAAAAAAATTGGGTGGACAGTACGCTTATTTGAAAAAGGATCTGAATACTACCTCACAGCTCCATCGATTTGGGGATATACTCCGTAAACATACGCTCTCAGCGGAGTTATAGAAAAATACTATTCAATAATTACTTTCTATTACTACCCAGACGAAAAACCAAATGAATCTAACTCATCATATATAACAGAACCAATTGTATTTACAACATATGAGGTAACCGAGAAGGCTGATATTTCATAGACCATGATTTTTCATGCAAAACCAATGGTTTTTCCATAGATATTCAGCATGCAACCATTGTCAGATAATCTTGTATAACCAAAAGAGCTGTTTAAATCCCCGTTGATAGGGATAAACAGCTCATTATTTTTGCTTATTATTTCGCTATATTACTACACAAAAACAGATTAATTGTCTTCGCAAACGTATATGTAATTGTCTGACCATTCAGAGGCTACGTAATAGGCATCATCATCTTCATTATATAGATATTCAGCCATTTCATCATCCATTTCCATGCCCGTGACGTCGAAGTATGCTAATGCATTTATTTCATAGTTGCAGTTTTCTTCTATTTCAAATTCGAAATTTGTTCCGTTAACGGTTGCAAATGACCATTCATCTTTATAGGCAACTGAGTAACAGACTAAATATCCTGCAGGGTTATATTTTGATAAATCAGTAAACGAACCCTTTAACATTCCGTCTTCGACATATACATCAATAATTTCCGGTGAATTTGGTACAACTTCAAAATATACAACAGGGGATACGTCTTCTGCTAATTCTATTCCAATAGGGGTAATTACAGCTTTGCCCACTCCGCAGCTGTCAATGTTAAAGAACTCAACTTCATAGTCTTTACCTTCGGTCAGTATAATTCCATTGGTGGCATATACCTCACAATTAGGTAATTCTTCATTATCTTCAAATATGTAATTGTCAACGATTATTCCATCTATGTATACTCCTTTGACTTCAAAGCGAACCACAGTTGTTCCAATTCCATCAACACTGACTGTGATGTGAACCACGCCTGGATTCTTTGCTAAAACTCTCAGGTATCCTCCGTTCTTGAGTTCCTCAACTTCAATTACATCCTGATCTTCTTCTATAACGCCCCAATGAATTTCGGGCATGCCCATTTCTCGGTCACCATCTCCTTCGAAACGTATTTTTATGACAGTCATGTCCATATCTTCTCTAAGATACAGAGTCCATTCGCTATCTGAAAGAGCATCAACTATATTGAGTTCCATTCTTCCTTCAACTGGAATACTAAATGCCTTAATCGGGAAGTTGTCAAGACAGAACGTGTAGTCATGGTGCTTTTCAGTTGTTTCATCAGCTTTTTCTTGGGCGATTTTTGTATAATCAACCCACTCGCCGTCTTCAAACATAAAGCTTTCATTTTTGTTGATGACAGTGTTTACACTCTTATCGGACAAATGAGTGTAGTCACCGGAAACGTTTACTATATATTTGCCGTCACCATCGGTCATTGTGATGACAACTGAGTACAATTGATTGTACTGAAGCAATGTCTGAGAGTCTAGTTTAATTCTGTAATAACCGGAGTGTGCAATGTCTTCGCATCCCTCGCTTACAAGCAAACCATCCTCAGGATTTGTATAGTTGTCTCCAAGAAGGTAAACGCTGTATTGAACATGTAAACCATCTACCGGAGCAATGAATGAGATGGCATCGAGCAGCTGAGTTCCGCTTGTCTTGAAAACGTTAGACATCTTGTGCTCTGTTTCGTATCCTTCGTTGTTAAAAAATGCATTTGCGAAGTAGTTGTGCTGGTCGATTTTGTAGTCATTTTCGGAAGTTTTTTCTTCAAAGCCATATACAGTAATATCTGATATGGACATGTCGTAATATGACATCCAAAAATATCCTGATCCGACCATGATAGGATCACCGTTCTCATCTGTCATGACATTTCCGTTGCTGTCCTTTAACGGAACCTGTATGCCCCATTCACCTGTGCCGCAGTTTGGAAATTCTTCTTCGCCTGATCCCCAGCTGTTTTTGACAAGCCATGCACCGTTTTCAGGCGGTTGATGTCCCTCTTGGAAGTTTTCCTTTGGGTAATTGTCATCGTATCCGACAACAGTCACAGCATGATCTCCAGACTCATTTTCCCATGTATAATGAGCCCAGGTATCAGTGTTTAGATACTTGCCCGGTGCTTCATCATCGGCATCAGGGCTTGCCTGGTCTGCCTTGAATCCTATATTTAATCCTCGTCTTTGCAACAGCTGGAGTTTCATTGCTTCAACAGCTTCGGGATTATATGTATATTCGCCGTCAACATATTTTGCCGGAGAATCAAGATGCAATGCATAAAGAAGCACATAGTCAAATTTGAAGCGGTATTCTTCAGGGATTGACCAGTCGTCATCAGCACTGTAAGCGAAGTTTTTAAATTCTCCATTAATGATACGCTGTTGTGTATAGCCGTTTGCACCTTTGTATATAAACACTTCATTTCCTTCTTTGTATTCCTCGGAAAGACCTACTCCTTGAGCAAACATTTCTATGGCATGGCTTGAGAAACCGCCGGTGTTATAAAGCGAATCATTGCCTGTGCTTGCGGGAATGTGACCCTCGCCGTTTTGAGGATTGTTTTCGTCATCTATGGGAAGGTTAAGAAAATAAGTAAACTGTTTCTCTGAAAGATCAAAGGTTTTGTAAGCATCGGGGTCATCTAGATACAATGAACCTAGAATGCTTATTTCAGATGCTGCAATTGCAGCAAATCCCCAGCACGTTCCGTACGGGTTCTGCATTTTGACCTTTGTGACAAAACATCTGTCTCCAATTCCATCTCCGTCAGTGTCAATTGAGCGCAGGTCAAACGATGATGGAATACCATATTCTCTCCAACCATCTTCATCGAGTGTAAATATGAAAGGTGTTTCCACCTCAATGGGGGTGTCCGTTTCAATCGGACTTGTCGTGGTTTCATCATGTATAGCAGTAGTTTCGGTAACAGCAGTTGTTTCAGTGTTTTGGTTGACAACCGCGGATGAACATGATGTGAGCACGAGTGAAATTGCCATAATTATGACAATTGCCAGTGAAAACAAGGCTTTTTTTGACATTGTTGATTCTCCTCTGTGTAAAAATATACTTTATAACTTACGCAAAAATTCTGCAATTACTTGGATAGAAATACAGGTGTGGTATATATTCCGTAATTTCTCAGCATATATTCCGGAGTATAGAATCTTCCTCTCGGTCTCCACATGCCAGGATCTGTATAAGAAGGTTTCAATATCGTATTGTGAAGCTGGCCGAATGTATTCATTCTGTTTCCGTACAAGGTTATTGAGATATCATGGACTCCTTTATCGAGCGTGCCAATTTCAAGTCTGTTTGGCGGGAAAGCGAGCATTCCTGAGATTCTTTTGCCGTCTAAGTCAACAGATATAGCGGTTCCGGAGAAACGCTGAATCTGAAGAGTCTTTTCACCTTCGCCTGTATACTTGAATTTGTATGAAACATTGCCTCCGTAGAATGGCAGTCCTTGTTTAGCCAAATCGTCAAAATACAGTCTTTCAGGCTTTTTTGTTATACATATGTTTCTTCCGATGCAATTAACTCCGAAATCACCGAGCAAATAGTAAGCTTCGAGCTGAGTAGAGTAACCGAAATCCAGATCAATCAAAAGTTCGTTTGATCCTTTCTTAATATCCGGCAAATCTATAACTTTTATTGCTTCTTCATCTACATAATAGCCTTTTGGCGTCATGTTGGCTTTTTTGCCGTTCAGAGTAACTTGTGAATCATTAATCGATTCAAGTCCGAGCTGAGCCTTTGTGTCTATTTCAGATTGAATGATAAATCTAAGTCTGACTTTATGTCTTTCTTCTTTAGAATTCTGATTCTTTGTCACCCAAGGCTGCACCATGCCCGATGTGCGCTGTTTTATGCCCAGTTGTGTACGAATGTCATTATCTGCAAACAGAACATATTCAGGGGCGTGATACTCGCCTTCATCTACAGAATATGAAGGGAAGTCAAGAAGTAAAACATTAGGCTCAGAAAGAGTGTATTCTGCAGAAGAATCCAGCAATTCAGACTTTTCAAATTTAGTCTCTTCAAATCTGAATCCGTTTTTACATCTGCCTTTTTCCAATCTCAAAAGGATAGAATCGCATCTTCCGCAAATCCATTTGAATGTTGTTTTACCATCCGAATACTCAGCAGCCATAGGTTTTGTTTCACCTGTGATTGTATCAAAAAGGGTTAGTTTCCACTCGCCCTTGATTGTTATGTTGTAACCTTCTATTGGTGAAACATCGTAGTCTTTGGGTTCTGTGACATGAGCTATGAACAGATGTCTGTACTTTCCGTCTTTTCTCATGTTATACACAAGATTTGATGCATATTCACCTGATAAATCAGCCAGGAGCACTTCGCGGTCATCTTCAATGTTTTCAAGTAAATCTCTCTTGCTCCAGTCGATGTCTGTGCATTTCCACGCCAGAAGTTTTGCCCTTTCTGACGGAAGTGCATCAACGTATGATGGAACATCTCCCATGAATATTACTTTTCCGCCTTTATCTGCGAATTTTTCCAGATAATCAAGCGTAGATGAGCGTATTGTCAAAAGGCTCGGAACAACTATTACAGAATAGTTTTCTTTTCCGACCTGGAATCCTTTGTCTGTCTCCTTATATAGCCCTGTCAGAAGGGATTCGGAAATGAGATCAAAATCCTGAGAACTGAAGACGAGCCAGTTAATAATCTCATAGAATTTTCTTTGAAGTTCATTTCTCTCATCTCTTGTCTGAGACATCGGACCGAATTTCAGCCAATATGATTCAATTGGATGTATCACGCCTATGTTGACTACAGGCTTTCCCCTTGTCATCACAGTGTTGACTCTTGCAAAGTGATCTTCTATGTATTTGTACTCTTTGAACCAAGGGGATTGATATCCGATGGACGCTGGATAATCCCTCTTTGCTTCTCCTCCCATAGATACCCAGAACAAGTGCGGAACTCTGAAAGTTACGCCAAACGCAGCTTGCCAGTCACCTTGTTGTTTGTGGCCTTTGAAGTCATAATACCAGTTTGTAACACCATAAAGTTCACTCATCATTCCTTCTCGACCATATTGTCTGCATGCGCTTTGGCACTGTTTGGCTGTTGACAATTCGTGGTGATCAGCCAGCATGTCAATTCCTGGTATAGAGAAAGATCTGTATGAACGCATTGTTTCGCCTGTGGCAACTGTCTGCCACTGCAAGGCGGGTTCCATCATCATATGAGCAGTGAAGTCAAGATTGTTCTTTTTACACCACTTTCCGATGGTGTCGGAAAAAGCAGATGCAAATCTTTCTGCCATGTGATCATGCATATGGTATCTTGCCTGTGAAATTCTGTCATCAGACAATTCAAATACCATTTCAGGCAGCTTGTCTAAAAATGAATAGCCATAGGTCTTTTTGAAAGTGACATCAAAATCTGTAGTAAAAGGCAACAAAACAGGGCTCTTGTCATCAGGACTTGAAAGGAATGTCTTATTTGTCATCTGAGGCTCATCAGAGAATATTGATGGGACTGTCTTTCCGAATTCATCTCCTATTTTTGCCTTATATCTTTCGTGGGTAATCTCAATAAACTCTTCGATGGCCTTTTTGTTCATGGTGTCTACATATGTCTGGCCGTTATACCAACTGGAGGGAACGGCATACTCTACATATGCAAACAGTTTTGTTCCTGCTGCCTTTTCTTTAACATCTATTTTTTTGTATTCCTTTATTTTCTGTTCCTGGTCCAAAATGACGTCGTAGCAGGACAATAAATAATACTTATCTTTTGGAAGCTCAGGGTTAGCTGTTTTTTTATCACTGGATAAAGTTAAAGAGTCATCCAGATAGGGAATAGTAGTTATTTTAAGTGTTTTCTGACGGTTTTCAATCTTTTTGGTATTGTAACCTCCTGCAAAACCGGAAGGCCATTTGTCTTCATCATATAAGTATGCACGCATGCCTTCGGATTTGGCTTTTTTTACACATCCTTTTACCAAGTCCATAAAGTCATCTTCGAGATATGGAGTTGCCAGACCTACTCTGGGATGCATGTGAAATCCGCCGAAGCCCATTTCTTTCAGGTATTCTATTTCTTTTTCCAATAGATCCAGAGTCATATCGCAGTTCCATGCCCAGAACGGAGCACCTCTGTATTCAGAAGTCGGGTTTCTGAACAGATCTAAATCAAGATTCTTTTCTTTGCTTTTTGGGTAAAACACAATGATGTCTTCCTTTCAAACTATAGTTGCAAGAAAATTATACCATATTCTTTATGTATGTACACGAAAAAAACTATCAATGAATAACGAAAAACAAAATATGTTGAAGTATATAATTTGTTTTGTATTTTTTAACAGATCGTGATATAATTCCACAAGAGGCAGTAAAGCCTCATACAATAGCAATTAAACTAAGTTTTTTTGACTATGGAGGGAGAGAATGTATGGATAGTTACGTAAAATGGATGGATGGTCATTCCAGACTTATTAAGATTATTCTGTGCATCTGGATTCTTGACATTACATGGGCTGTCTATCGTATTGGTCGTGCCGCAAGCAAAAAGAATTGGTTACACATGGTTTTGGGTATCATCTGGGTTGTTGCAGCAGGAACAGTAGGTTGGGTTCTTGATATCATCTGGATTGTACTATTTAACAGAATATTCTGGTTTACCGAGGACTAATCAACTCAAAAGAATGCTAAATAAAGATAAGAACGTTTGACTATTTTGTTTTTCAAACGTTTTTATTTTTTATGCTGTTAAAATGCCATTTTGAATCAAATATTGACAAAAAATGATGCGTTTGTTATAAATAAAGCGCGAAAACAAAAATATAAAACCACTGTTTTCTCATGTTATATATTTGTTTTCGGAAGCAAAAGCCAAAAACACGCAAGTAATTGCTATAAAAGGTGTATTATGTCAAACAATAAACCATTGAACAGAGAAGATTACGAAGAACCTAATTGTCCATTCTGTGTAGACAATTACCAGAACAAAAAGCCTGTAAAAAGCATCGACACAAACAGGATGATGTCAAAGCTTGATGAGTTTCTTGACAGGGATGATTTTGATTCAGCACAAAGGTTATTGGACTATTGGCTGAATGAAGCAAAACTGGGCAATGATCTCAGGGGAGAATTGACTATTCAGAATGAATTGATGGGCTTGAACAGAAAATGCCAGAACAGAGAAAGAGCAGAAAGTGCCGTGAAAAGAGGACTTGAACTTGTCAAAGAGCTTGGTCTTGAAGGCACTGTGACTTCTGCTACTACATATCTGAACGCAGGAACTGTATATAACTCATTTGATGAACCCAAACTATCTCTTGATTACTATAAAAAAGCTCAGGCCATCTATGAAAATTCAAATGTAGATAAATACAAACTTGGTGGTTTGTATAACAACATGTCTTTAGTATATGGCAAACTGGGAGAATATAGAGAGGCAAAAGAGTTAATAAATAAAGCAATCAGCCTCATGAAGGAAATAGGCAACAAACTTGAAGAAGCCATTTCATATTTAAACCTAGTGGATATACTGAACGCCGAGAGCCAGGACGATCAGGTTTTGCAAGAGATAGAAGAGTATTTGGACATCTCTGAAAAACTGCTCAACAGCGATGTTGAAAGAGATTTGTACTATGCATATGTTTGTGACAAATGTATTCCGTCTTTTGATTATTACGGAAGATTTGGCTTTGCTGAAGAATTGAGGAAGAGAGTGACAAAAATATATGAGGGGCATTGAATTATCCAGAAAGTACTATGAAGAGTGTGGCAAGCAAATGCTTCAAAAAAAGTTTGAATATATCTTGCCCAAACTTGCTGTGGGGCTGGTAGGTTCAGGGTCAGAGTGTTATGGATATGATGACGTTGTATCACAAGACCACGATTTTGAACCCGGTTTTTGCATTTTTGTTCCGGATGACATTGACTCTAAAACAGAGTTTGAACTCGAAAGAGCGTATGCCAAACTGCCAAAAGAGTTTTCGGGTTATTTCAGATCCAAACTGAACCCAATAGGCGGCAACAGACATGGAGTTATCAAAACCGGAGATTTCTACAAAAGATATACAGGGTCAAGAACAGGTTTTGACAATTTGATGGAATGGTTTTATGTTCCGGAGTATTATCTGGCGGAAGCGGTGAATGGTGAGATTTTTATAGATAATTACGGAGAGTTCAGCTCAATCAGAAAATCTCTTTCATATTATCCCGATGATGTCAGGACAAAAAAACTGGCTGGATATCTGCTCATAATGGGTCAGGCCGGACAGTACAATTACAAAAGGTGTATTGATCACAATCAAAAGGGAGCGGCACAGCTTGCTGTGATCAGATTTGCTGAAGCATCAATGAGTGTTGTTTTTCTTCTGAATAAAAAGTATATGCCATACTATAAGTGGTCGTTCAAAGCATTGTCAGAGCTTGAATTGTTGAGCCATTTGGGCAGTGATTTTGAGTATCTTATTTCATCATCCAATGACGATGGTGACATAGAGAACAAGATGAATGTCATAGAAAACATATGTGAAGAGATATCAGATGAGTTAAAAAGACAATTTGCTTGTGATATACCCGGATGCGAAATGGAAAAACTCGCTTATTCTATAAACAATTGTGTGGTAGATGGAAACATAAGAAACGAGAATATCTTGTTTGCTGTAAACTGAATCAACAATAACAATATGAGGCTGTCTTGAAAACAGCCTCATATAATTATCTGCCCAGTATTTTGTACATGGTTTTATATAGCATTTCAGCTTCTTCTTGCGACAAACTGATACATGAACCAACTTTCATGGGAATACTTTTGGCTTTTTCCTGCAGCTGGATTCCTGACTCAGTTATATTTACACAAGTGATTCTCTCATCCTCAGGATTGTTACATTTTTCCAACAAACCTCTTTTTACAAGTTTTTGAATTAGGGGTGTGATGGTTCCTGAGTCGAGATGAAGTCGTTCGCAAATCCTTTTTATAGTTGTGTGATTATCTTCCCACATCACCATCATTACAAGGTATTGTGTATATGTAAGTCCAAGAGGTTTTAAATGCGGAGTATACAAATTCACAATTTTTCTAGCACAAGCATAAAAAGGGAAGCACAACTGATTTTCCAGTTTAAGTTGCGGATATACTTTGCTCATGATATCAAAGATTTGATTCTATCCAGCTGGTGAGATTAGGTTCCGGTTGGAATCCGACTGTTCTTGAAGCTTCAACACCGTTCTTTAAAAGAATGATGCATGGAATGTTTGTTATATTGAATCTGTTAGCAAGTTCGCCGTTTTCATCAACATCTACATTATAGAATTCAACTTTTCCTGCCATTTTTTCAGATATTCTTTCCAAAACAGGTGCTGTCATTCTGCATGGTCCGCACCATGTTGCTGAGAAATCTACAACTGCTACATTTGCTTTTTCTACTGAAGCAAAATTATCATTTTTAACAATATTTACCATATATTTTTATCTCCTTTTAAACTATTTATTGATTCTTTTCTTACTGTCGAGATATGCACATGCGGATAGAGCTGCAATGTTGCCTTCTCCGGCAGATTTTATGTACTGATATGGCAGCCCCGTTATATCTCCGCAGGCAAAACATCCTTCAATGTTTGTCTTCATGTTCCTGTCGCAGATAACATGAGCGCCTTCGGTTATTAAGCCGGGAACCAGATTGGATGGCGCAACACTGTCTCTTAGAATGAATACACCATCATATGTATAAGAATTGCCGCTTAATGTTGAAACAATTGTCTTCTGGTTTTCTCTTTTGACGCCTATTGGCTTTTCATTTACTATTTCAATAGAATCTTTGACATCAACTTCATCTGAATACTGAACGTAAAGGGAAACAGATGAGCAGATTTCACTCAGAAAGTCAGCTTCGGATTCCTCATTTTTTGAATAACAGAGAACCGCTACGTCTTTATTTCTGTAAAGAGGTGCGTCACATGTTGCGCAATAACTTACTCCGTTTCCAAGATATTCCGATTCGCCTTCAAGTGTCTTTCCTGAAGTTACTCCTGTAGCCAATATTACGCTGTCAGCTTCATAAAACATTCCGCTTGAACCCTGCAAAGAGAAGTAGTCTCCCATGGAATATACAGCAGTAATTCTGTCTTCAGTAATAGATAAACCGAAAGCATTTAAGTGATCCATGAACCTTTGACGGAGTTCTTTTCCTGATACATCCGGAACTCCCAGATAGTTTCGAATCAAATGTCCTCGCTCAATTTTCTCACTCAGAGTCTTTTTTCCGAACAACAATATCTTTTTGTTTCTTATGCTTGCAGTAATAGCTGCTTCAAGTCCGGCCGGACCTGTACCTATTATGGCTATATCAACTCTTTCCATGTTTTAACCGAGAAGTCTGACTACAAGTTTTTCAAGATCCTTCATATCATTTGTGGGCTCAAATCTTGCTACTACATTGCCGTTGCGGTCAACAACAAACTTTGTGAAGTTCCATTTGATGTCCGGACTTTCCTTGTCCTTTATAAATGCATTCATTGCCAAAGCTTTTACGCCTTTTCCGAATCCGTTGAATCCGATCTCTCCTTTGAGATAACCGTATACAGGAAGAGCATTTTCACCATTAACGTCAGATTTCTTCATCTGAGGGAACTGTGTGTTGTACTTTAATGTACAGAACTCTTTGATTTCCTCATCGCTGCCGGGAGCCTGATTTCCGAACTGATTACAAGGAATATCTATTATTTCAAGACCTCTGTTGTGATATCTTTCATACATTTCTTCAAGAGGTTTGTATTGAGGAGTGAAGCCGCATCCTGTTGCTGTGTTTACAACGATTACAACTTTTCCTTCATATTTTTTAAGGGATATTTCTTCACCCTTAGCTGATGTTACTGAATAATCATAAAATGACATATGTTTTCCTCCAAATTGATATTATTTTTTTCTTCCGAAATAGATTTTATCAAATCTAATTTTCGTTGTCAATAGGTTTGATAAAATTTAATTTGATAAAATCTAATTTTGTTCCCGAATGAATTAGTACTGGGGAAGAGCATCACAAACTGAATTGCTTTTTGTTGTACATTTGTACATTGTGTATATTGAAAATAATATTTATATTTAATATAATTTGTAAGGTTAGTAACACAAATTAAGTTTTGCTTTTGATAGGAGATAATATGGCAGAACAAGCACATATTAAAAAAGGTAACCGAAAAGCAAAAACAAGAATGCTGTTTAACTTCCTCAAAGGTTCATATTTATTGTTTTTTGCAGGAATTGTTTTCACATTTTTGATTTCTTTCACGGATACCTTAAATCCTCAGATAGTCAGTGCTGTAGTTGATGGTGTTATTGGGGACGGCGCAGAGAATGTACCGCAGGTAGTTGAGAAAATCATTGAGTTGTTTGGTGGTTATCAAGGTTTAAAGGACAACATGATTTTGACAGCTGCCATGGTAGTATCCATAGCGTTCATTTCAGCCATCGCATATTTTTCTAACAGGTATTTCATCACTAATGCTTCGGAAACATTGATGAAAAACATGAGGGACAGGATATTTACACATATTCAGCACCTCCCATATTCCTGGCATATGAAGAATAGAACAGGCGACATCATTCAAAGATGTACATCTGATGCGGATAATATTAGGAACTTTATTACTGAACAGCTGATTTCACTGTTCAGGATTATTGTCATGCTCACTTTATCTGTTTACTATATGTATTCAATGAATCTGACACTGGCTATAATCTCAACTTCATTTATCCCGCTCATACTCATATACTGTATCCTTTACAGAAGTAAAGTTGGCAAGAGATTCAGAGAAGCTGATGAGGCTGAAGGACAATTATCTGCCATGGTGCAGGAAAACCTTACCGGTGTAAGAGTAGTCAGAGCTTTCGGCAGGGAAAAGGAAGAAAGGGATAAATTCACAGCTTTCAACAACGAATTCGCAGGAATGTGGATGAAACTGAACAAACTGTTCACATTCTTCTGGTCATCAACTGACGGAATCGGATATCTTCAGAACGTGGTCGTTGTTACTGTCGGAACAATGCTTTGCATACAGGGAAAAATATCTTCAGGTAACCTTATAGCATTCATTTCATACAATGTAATGATGATAGGACCTATCAGACAGCTGGGCAGAATGCTTGCAGAACTTAGTAAGGCAGACGTTTCTCTTGACAGAATCTGCGAGATTATGTCAGCAAAAGAAGAACATGACAGACCAAATGCAATCGAACTTGACAAGATAGGAGATATATCCTTCAACCATGTCTCATATGGTTACGAAGAGAGAAAGGTTCTTGACGACGTCAGCTTCACAATCAAAGAGGGGCAGACGATAGGAATCCTCGGCGGAACAGGCTCGGGAAAGACTACGATAATTTCGCTTCTCGGAAGGCTGTACGATCTAGAAGAGGGATGCGGCAACATAACCATAAATGGCGGAACAGATATTCAGGATGTCAAAGCTCATTGGCTAAGAAAAAACATCGGCATAGTAATGCAGGAGCCTTATCTGTTTTCAAGTACTCTTGGCGGCAACATTGCAATTTCTACAGATGATGCTTCCGAAGACGAAGTGAGAACTGCAGCAAGAATAGCAAGCCTTGATGAGACAATAGAACAGTTCAAGGATAAATATGAAACATTTGTCGGTGAAAGGGGCGTTACTCTTTCAGGCGGACAAAAGCAAAGAGTTGCCATTGCGAGAGCAGTGCTGGCAGGAACTCAGGTGATTGTGTTTGACGACGCACTGTCTGCAGTCGATACTCAGACCGACGCCAAGATCAGAAAAGAACTGGCAGTACATTTTGCAAATTCAACTGTCATTCTCGTTTCTCACAGAATAACAACTCTGATGAATGCTGACAATATTATTGTTCTGGACAAAGGCCGGATAGTTGAACAGGGAACTCATGATGAACTTGTTAAAAAAGATGGTCTGTACAACACTATTTACAAGATTCAGAAGAGCGGATCGGAGGTGGAATAATGGATAATACTGATTACAAGTCCAAGTCACTTCCGTTCTTCGGCATACCTAAGCTGGCGCCGTTCATAAAGCCATATAAGAAAAAGATGGTTCTCATGGTTATTTTCGGAATTATGGTCTCAGTATTGGACGTACTGCTTCCTCAGTTCCAGAGATATGCAATAAACCATATAACTGACGGAGTGTTTGAAAAAACTATCGTTACTTTTGTCGTTCTCTATGTAACCACTGTGCTACTAGAGTGCACGACAAACTATTTGTCATGTCTGTTTTCTGCAAACCTTGAAATTTCAATAGCAAGGGATCTCAGAAACGCGTGCTTTAACCATCTCCAGACATTGTCTTTCACTTACTATAACCAGAACGGAGTGGGTTACATTCACTCAAGAGTCATGAGCGACAACATCAGAATAGGTGAAGTTGTGTCATGGGAACTCATGGGAGTTGTCTGGAACATGTCTTATGTCATCGGAACAATGGCTGTTATGTTTGCGACAAACGTCACTCTGACGCTGCTCGTCATAACTGTAATACCTGTAGTGCTGTTGATGTTCTCAATCTTCCAGAAGAAACTGGTCTTTTATCACAGAAGAATTCGTGAAATCAACTCAAGGATTACTAGTAATTTCAATGAGGGAATTACCGGCGCAAAGACAATCAAGGCACTTGTAGTTGAAGACAAGATGATCAACAAGTTCAAATCTGAAACCCAAAACATGAGGAGAACTTCAATAAATCACTCAAAAGTGAGAGGTCTGTTTGCATCAACAATCGTATTTGCATCTTCTTTTGCTCTTGCGATTGTACTGTGGCGAGGTGGTATACTGACAAATGAAGGCGTAATGGAACTCGGAACTTACTCTGTATTCATGTCATACTCACTCGGTATAGTTGAGCCTATAAGATGGCTTGTTGACTCGGTTTCCGGATTTATAATGACACAGGTTAACATTGAGAGAGTAACAAGGCTGCTGAGCATTTCTTCAGATGTAAACGACACAGAAGAAGTTATCAAAATATACGGCGACACATTTGAAACAAAAAAGGAGAACTGGGAGCCTCTCAAAGGCGACATCGAGTTTAAGGATGTTTCATTTGTTTACCCAGACGGAAAAGAAACGGTTCTTGAACATTTCAATCTTAAGATTCCTCAGGGCACTACACTTGCCATTGTAGGCGAAACGGGTGCAGGAAAGTCAACTTTAGCCAACCTTGTGTGCAGATTCTATGAGCCCACAAAAGGACAGGTCCTGATTGACGGAAGGGATGTAAGAGAAAGATCCCAGCAGTGGCTGCACTCAAACATGGGATTTGTGCTTCAGACACCTCATCTGTTTTCAGGTAGCATTATTGACAATATAAGGTTCGGAAAACTTGATGCAACTGAAGAAGAAGTCATGGAGGCGCTGAGAAGCGTTTCTGCTGAGGGAATAGTTGAAAAAGCTGAAAAAGGATTAAACACCGATGTAGGTGAGGGCGGAGACTTTCTGTCAACTGGAGAAAAGCAGCTCATATCCTTTGCGCGTGCCATAATTGCCGATCCCAGAATATTGATACTGGATGAAGCAACTGCATCTGTTGATACATTGACCGAACAGAAGATTCAGAATGCAATAACGAGTCTCATTAAGGACAGAACGACAATCATGATAGCTCACAGGCTGTCAACCGTAGTCAATGCGGATATGATACTTGTCGTGGCTAACGGAAAGATAATTGAACAGGGAACCCACAGGGAACTCATGAAAAAGAGGGGGCACTACTATGATCTCTATATGCGTCAGTATGATGAAGACGCTGTAAAACAAACTCTTGGTTAAGGATTAGATTATGAGCAATAAACCACTTGAAATATATACAGGAGAATGGTCAGAAGGCCACATTCAGGGAATAGCCGTAGACAAAAAAAGAGAATTTATCTATTACAGTTTTACTACTGTATTCGTCAAAGCACGATTTGATGGTACGATAGTAGGCTGGGTAAATGGCTTTTTGGGACATCTTGGCTGCATAGATTATTGTGACGAAGATGGCAAAGTATACGCATCTCTTGAATATAAACACGATGCGATAGGATCCGGAATCGAAAAATCCACGGGAATAAAGATTTCAGATGAAAATGCGTTTTATATAGCAATAATTGATGTGGATAGAATTGATAGGCCGAATATGGACGCAGAAAAGGATGAAGTCGTAAAGACAACGTATCTTCCTAAAGTTGTTGAATGGTTTGACAGTAAAGCTCCGAATGGACTTGAGCACAAATATGCTGTCAGCGGAATTGACGGAACAGCTGTGGGACCTGTATTCGGAGACAAGAACAATCCTAAAAAGCTGATGGTTGCATGCGGCATATACGGAGATAATTCCAGAGACGATAACGATTACAACATCATCATGCAATATGATATCAAATCATTGAATGACAAAAGCCAGGTATCATCTCAATTGGCTCCGCACCACTCAGGAATTGAACCTGAAGAAGTGTATTTTGTATATACGGGTAATACCGATTGGGGAATTCAGAATCTTGAATATGATGAATATACAAACAAGTGGCTTGTGGCAGTATATAAAGGACATAAAGAGCAATTTCCAAATTATCCTTTCTTCTTAATTGATTCGGACACAAAACCAAAAGATGAGATTGTGACATACGGGGAGAAAGGAAAAGTCCTTGAATTGTATAACGAAGGAATACATTTTAAAAAGGGAACAACTGGAATGTATTCTTTTGGTGATGGTTCCTACTACTTTTCTCATGATTACAGAAATGAAAACGGAAAGTATGCAAGCAAAATAAGATTATATAAATACGACGAAAAAGAGTTCTTTGTTTTACAAACAAATTAATGCATTACGGAGGCAGTTTTATGTTGACAATGGACAAAGTTTATGATGCCAGAAGAGTTCTTGATGGCGTCGTCAGACACACTGACATTCAGAAGGCACACAGGTTTATAAAAGAAGACTTGTTGTTTTTTAAACCCGAAAACCTGCAAAAGACAGGTTCATTCAAGGTGAGAGGTGCAGCATATAAAATTGCTAAGCTCTCAGATGAAGAGAAACAAAAAGGCGTCATTGCTTGTTCAGCAGGCAACCACGCCCAAGGTGTTGCTCTGGCTGCTAAGAAAAGCGGTATCAAATCCATAATTTGCCTTCCGGCAGGCGCTCCCATTTCAAAGATAGAAGCGACAAAGAGTTATGGTGCTGAAGTTTGTCTTGTACCCGGTGTTTATGACGATGCTTACAAGAAAGCTCTAGAGCTAAGAGACGAATTTGGATATACATTTGTTCATCCTTTTGATGATGAAGACGTAATTGCGGGACAGGCAACCGTAGCGTTGGAAGCGCTGGAAGATCTGCCTGACATTGGTGCAGTTGTGGTTCCTATAGGCGGAGGCGGCCTGATTTCAGGAGTTGCTTTTGCTGTCAAACACATCAATCCAAAGATTAAAGTATATGGTGTTCAGTCTGAATCAGCACCGAGCATGTTGAATTCAATAAAGGACGGAAAGATAGAGACTTTGAACAGCGTCAACACAATCGCAGATGGAATTGCTGTCAAAACCCCTGGAGAAAACACATTCAAACTCGTAAATGAATATGTTGACGACATAGTAACAGTTTCCGACAAAGAAATATGTTCAGCTATTCTTGCCCTGATGGAAAAACAAAAGATGATAGCTGAAGGCGCAGGTGCTGTATCAGTAGCGGCAGTTATGTCCAACAAAATTCCAATAGAAGGAAAGAGAGTACTAAGCATTATTTCAGGCGGAAACATTGATGTTACAAACCTTTCAAGCGTTATCAAGAGAGGATTGATGAATGCAGGAAGGATTACATCGCTGAAGATAGAACTTATGGACAAACCGGGACAACTTGAAAAAGTTGTTGACGTTATTTCAAAGTGCGGAGCTAACATCAAGGAAATCAGACACAACAGAGCTGCTAATACTGAGAATATATACAGTTGTTATCTCACTGTCGAGATGGAAACCCGTGATTATGAACATGGAAAAGAAATTGTAGATAGACTTGAAGAAATGGATATTCGAGTTATCAAATTCAATGATTAATGGAGGAAGACAAAATGAGTAAAGTTGTTTACACAAAAAATGCACCGGAGGCAATAGGACCATATTCACAGGCCATTGTCACATCAAACCTTGTTTTTACATCAGGTCAGATTCCGATTGATCCGTCATGCGGTCAAATCAAGGCTACAGATATAAAAGAACAGACAGAGCAGGCATGTATGAACGTAGGCGAAGTACTTAAGGCTGCAGGAACATCTTTTGATAAAGTTGTTAAAACTGTATGTTTCTTGCACAATATTTCAGATTTTGCAGCTTTTAACGAAGTATATGCTAAGTATTTCGTATCTAAGCCAGCTAGATCCTGTGTAGCTGTTAAGGATCTTCCTAAAGGCGCACTGGTTGAAATAGAGGCAGTTGCCGAAATCTAAAAATTTCTGGAGTAATAGATGTATAAATTTGCTGCGACTTGTCTATTCGGGCTTGAAGGCTTATTAGGCGAAGAAATAGACAATCTGGGATATAAACGACTCGATACTATTGACGGAAGAGTTTTTTTTGAAGGCGACGATACAGCGGTTGCGAGAGCGAATATTAATCTCAGGACTGCTGAGAGATTGTTTCTCATTGTAACAGAATTTGATGTATATGACTTTGATTCTTTATATGAGAACACAAAACAGGCAGACTGGGGATATTATCTCCCGGTCGATGCTGTTTTTCCTGTCACCGGGCACTCAATCAAGAGCAAATTGTTCAGCGTTCCAGATTGTCAGAAAATCATAAAAAAAGCCATTTCAACGAAACTAGGCGAAAAATATAAAAAGCGTTGGCTTGAAGAATCGGGGGACAGGTACAAGATTGAGTTCTTTATTCTGAAAGATCACGCATATATTATGTTAGATTGTTCAGGTGATTCTCTCCATAAAAGAGGATACAGACCTGAGTCAACTACTGCGCCGTTGAGGGAAACTCTTGCCGCGGCAATGGTAAAAATCTCCAGACCAAGAGAGAATGTCTTGTTCTGGGATCCTATGTGCGGTTCAGCAACAATACCTATTGAAGCTGCGCTGATTATGACAAATACAGCCCCTGGTCTGAACAGACATTTTGATGCTGAAAAGTTTATATTCTTAGATAGTAAAGTTTGGTCTGAAGCATTTGAAGAAGCCCGCAATGCAATTGTAGACACTCAATTTGAAGCATATGCATCAGATATCGATGAAAACGCTGTTGAGATTGCAAAACAATGTGTGAAAAAGGCCGGAATGGATAAAGTAATAAAAGTGTTCAGACAAGATGCTTTGAAAATCACAACAGAAGGAAGAAGGGGGACAATTGTTTGCAACCCTCCTTACGGAGAACGACTGGTGACACTTAAAGAAGCAGAAAAGCTGTACACAAATATGGGAAAGCATTTTGCAACTCTGGAAAACTGGCAGATATACGTGTTGACCAACAATGAGTATTTTGAAAAGTTGTTCAACCGAAAAGCGGATAAAAAGAGAAAGCTTTACAACGGCATGATTCCGTGCATATATTACCAGTTCTTTAAAAGAGTTGATCGGAAGGAAAAAGAAAAATGATTTTGGAAAGAATCAATCAGTTGGTTGATTATGCGATCAATCACGGTTTAATTACATATGAAGACAGGATTTGGGCAATCAACAGATTGCTCGAAAAACTCAGAATCGGTTCTTATGAAAGTGTTGAGTTCAAAGAGTGTGATGATTTACAGCAAATTCTGTCGGAGATAATCGAATATGCCGGAGAAAATGGCCTTCTAGAAGGGGAAGGAACGGTATATTCAGACCTGTTTGATGCATCTGTGATGGGGCTTTTGACACCTCCTCCGCATGATGTCATTAAAACATTCAAGGATAAATACAGCGTTTCACCGGAAAGCGCAACCGAGTGGTATTATGACTTTTCAAAATCTACTGATTACATAAGGACATACAGAGTAAAAAAGGATTTGAAGTGGGTAACTCACTCTGTTTATGGCGATATAGATATCACCATAAACCTGTCTAAGCCTGAAAAAGATCCGAAAGCAATAGCAGCAGCAAAATCAGCTCCGCAAAGCGGTTATCCGAAATGTCTGTTGTGCGCTGAGAGCGAAGGCTTTTCCGGCAATCTGAGATATCCTGCCAGACAAAATCACAGAATAATACCTATGGATCTGTATGGAGAAAAATGGTATCTCCAGTACTCTCCGTATGTCTATTACAACGAGCATTGCATCGTACTATGTTCTGAGCACAGGCCAATGCAGATAAACAGGGCATTATTTGAGAGAATGATGGACTTTATAACCATTCTTCCTCACTATTTCTTGGGGTCAAATGCTGATCTTCCGATTGTGGGCGGCTCAATCCTGAGTCATGACCACATGCAGGGAGGAAGATATGTATTTGCCATGGAAAAAGCACCTGTAATAAAGGATCTTTACTTTGACGGTTATTCGGACGTTGAAGCAGGTATAGTTAAGTGGCCTCTGTCCGTAATAAGGTTAACTTCCAAAAACAGAAAACAACTTTTGGATCTAGCTGAAAAGATACTGGATAATTGGAGAGTATACTCAGATAAAGATTACTTTATTTTCGCTGAAACAGACGGCGAAAAACACAATACAATAACTCCTATTGCCAGGAGAAAAGGTGAAAGTTATCAACTGGATTTAGTCCTGAGAAATAATATTACGACAGAGGAGTATCCGCTGGGCGTATACCATCCACATCAGGACAAACACAATATCAAAAAAGAAAACATAGGACTCATTGAGGTAATGGGCCTTGCGGTTCTTCCTTCCAGATTGAAAAAAGAAATGGCAGATCTGGAATACGCCATACTCGAAAACAGAGATTTGGAAAAAGATGAAGAATTGTCCAAACACAGCAAGTGGTTTGATTCTTTTAAAGATAAATATACTTTCACAAAAGAAAACACCTGGGAAATACTGCAACAACAGATAGGAAATACGTTCGTAGCTGTTCTTGAAGACGCAGGTGTTTACAAGTGTAATGAAAAAGGATTGAAAGGCTTTTTGAAATTTACAGATACAGTGAATTCAAAGAAATAACGCCATTTGTTTTACACGGATTCGTACTTTTTGTTGAAAATGTACATATATTAATTAAAGTCATAGTGTTAAAATAGAGAAAACTAAGGAAAGGATTTTCACTGGTTTTTTATGGATTTATTTGACAAATGTTATCAGTTTACCGCAGCTGACGAAGTGAGAGAAAAAGGAATATACCCGTATTTTCACTCTCTTCAGTCCAAACAGGCAAACGAAGTAATAATGGAAGGTAAGAGAAGAATCATGCTGGGGTCCAACAACTATCTTGGACTGACCACCAATCCTGAAGTTATGGAAGCGGCTATCAAAGCCACTGAAAAATATGGTACCGGTTGTTCCGGATCGAGATTTTTGAACGGAACACTTGAATTGCACCTTGAATTGGAAGAAGAGCTTAGTAAATTCCTGAGAAAAGAAGCAGTAGTAACTTTTTCGACTGGATTTCAAACAAATATAGGAATAATAAGCAGTCTTGTAAGAATAGGTGATTATGTTGTATGTGACAAAGAAAACCATGCAAGTATATATGATGGATGCAAATTGAGTTTCGGCAAAAAGGTGACATTCAATCATTCAGATATGCAGGATTTGGAGAGAGTACTAAGTACGATTCCGGAAGACGCAGCTAAACTCATCGTAACAGATGGAGTTTTCAGCATGGGTGGAGATATAGCTAACTTGCCTGAAATAGTTAGACTCGCAAAAAAATATAACGCGAGAGTAATGGTGGATGACTCACATGCGCTCGGCGTTATAGGTGAAGGCGGAAGGGGAACAGCCAGTTATTTCAACCTTGAAAATGATGTTGATATATACATGGGAACGTTCAGTAAATCCTTGGCAAGTCTTGGCGGATTTATGGCCACATCATATAAAGTTGCAGATTTCGTGAGACATAATTCCAGACCTTTCATTTTCTCTGCATCTATGACTCCTTCTTCAGCTGCAGCCGCTCTTGCTGCACTCAGAGTTTTGGAAGCCCATCCGGAACTTGTGGACAAGCTAAAACACAACTCTCAATATATGCGTCAGAGACTTATTGAACACGATGTAAAAATCATGATGTCAGAAACGCCTATTATCCCGATTTATACATATGAACTGGAAAGAACTCTATATATAACCAAGAGATTGTTTGATGAGGGCGTATACGCAAATAGCTCTGTTCCGCCGGCAACTCCTCCGGATGGATGTCTTGTTAGAACAAGTTTGATGGCAACTCACACCGACGAATTGATAGATGAGGCTGTGGAAATAATATCCAGAGTACTCAAGGAATGCTGATATGAGCGCTGAAAGCAATTCTAAACCGATTGTGGTAATCACGGGTGGTTCTAGCGGTATAGGGCTTGAAACCGCTAAAATACTATCCAAAACATGTGTTGTTTATGTTTTGAGCAGAAAAGAATTCAGTTATGAGGGCTTAAAACACATAAAAGCGGATGTTTGTGACAATGATTCACTGAATAATGCTATTTCTTCGATTATAAATGAATCAAGGAGAATAGATATCCTGGTGACCAGTGCTGGTTCGGGTGTATCAGGAGCAGTTGAATTCACGGATGAAGCAGCTGTATCAAAACAAGTCGGTGTAGTTTTTGAAGGAACAGCAAATGCTGTAAGAGCTGTATTGCCTTACATGAGACAACAGAAAAAGGGAAGAATTGTTTGTATCAGTTCAGTTGCTGCTGTTGCACCGATTCCTTTTCAGACATATTATTCTGCAGCTAAATCTGCTGTAAATACTTTTGTTTGTGCTACAGCAAACGAAGTTAAGCCATTCGGAATAACAATGTGTTCCATAATGCCAGGCGATACTAAGACCGGGTTTACGGAGAACAGAAAGAAAATCGAGACTGGTGATGAAGAGTATTCAGGCAGAATATCTAAATCTGTTAAGACAATGGAAAAGGATGAAATCAACGGAGTTCCTGCCGAAGTAGTAGGAAGATATATTGCAAAGAAGGCCACATCAAAAAGAGTAAAGCCCATTTATGCTGTGGGATTTATATACAAACTAGCTTGCGTAGCATTAAAAATACTTCCTGTACGATTCGCAAACTGGGTTTTGTATAAAGCATACGCAAATAATTAATGTAAAGATTTAACAAGCACTCAGCAAGAAGTCTCCCTCCTCTATAGGAGGCGAGATGAATTGTGAGAAAGAGTGCGCTCAACCTTGTATTTATGCAAATATAAGTAATGCGAATAACAACCGGTCGGGACGCCGGAGCTAGACTCCTTATGCTTGTGGGGATACCTGCATCGAAGAGTAAAAAAGATTGGATGATGCAAATCATCTATGAAGCCCACACCTCAGTGTAAACAGGTGGTGGGTAGTTCACCCAGAACTGCTTTTATATATTATATTTTTGTAAAACATGCACAAAGAAATTGCTTGAATTTGTGCCTGTTAACGATGTTTGTTAAATAATTAATAAATTACGAATGGCACCGCCCTCAGGGTTTGGTGCCATTTGCAATTCTATTTAATAGTAAACGAGAAATTGAAGCTTTCATTGAATACGTATTGTGGAAGCGGAAGCGGTCCGCAGCTGTTTGATCCAATGCCTCCAACCTTATAGTTTATCAAAAGGAAAGTGTCTTTTGACGGAATCAACTCAAAATTGTGTCTGACACCGGTCATCATTTCAGGTGAATAGTGAAGTGCACTGAATTCAAAATTATCTGATTCTATTGTAAGCTCATTGTTATCGCTTTTAAGTGTTACAAATGTACATTCTGTGTGATTTCCGCATTCCTGAGGACGTATAAAAGGAACAAATTCTTTTGTTACATTTGAGCTGAATATTCCTTTATACGCATGGTTTTTCAAGTCGCAATAATTACATTCAGGACCCATTCCTTCATACTCAATCTTTTCAAATCCTTCTTTGAAATCACATTGCAGAGCAAATCTCGGAATAATATCAACTTTGTAGTTGTCATTTTTGATTGCGTCTATGGATATTTTCAGGCCATTTGATGTAGCTGAGTAATTGACTGTTAAGTCAAACAGAGAAAACTTGGAATTCGCTCCGAAAGTACCTTTTAATGTCAATGAACTCTCAGTGCATGTCCTTTCATAAACATTGAAAACACTATGAGACAGGAAAAGTGTTTCCCATTTCTGAACTAGATTTCTGTCATTGTCTATAGGAGCACGCCAGCAAGTGAATTTGGCCGGAGAATTAAACAGTTGTTCGCCATTCTTCCACAGTTCAGTTATTGTGCCTTTTGCAGTATCAACAATTGCCTTTGTCTTGCCTGTTACAATTTCAGCGTATCTTCCGTTTAGACTAACACTGCCGCATATAGATTCTTCCTTCTTCGGTTTAGTATAGGGAAGTTCGCTCTGACAAAATGCAAGCTCAAATCCTTTTTTTGCAAACATCGTATCTTCATTGAGATATATTGATGCTTCAACATAAGATTTTGTATTTATATTGTGGTCTATATCAAGCTTATATGTTACAGACTTGTGCGGTTCTATATCCGGAGGGATAACAGTTATTAGTTTTCTGCTTTTTCCTTGTCTTAGATATACTTTGATATCTGCATAATCAGAAAGATTTAAAAAGTCTAATCTGTTTTCTACAGTCAGCTCTCCATCTGAATACTTGACATCTGCCGGTCTTATAGCCTGTTTTAAGGACAAAAGACCTATGTGTGGACTTCTGTCGGGGAATGTCAATCCGTCTACACAGAATACATCGTCATTGGGGAAGTCTTTAAAGTCTCCTCCGTAGTAGTATTTGCCATCAATTTCGACTGCGTGATCAGCCCATTCCCAAACACATCCACCGCACAATCTCGGGTATTTATTGATTATCTCCCAGGTGTCCTCATATTCGCCTGCGCCAAGCCCCATAGCATGTCCGTATTCACACATGAAGAACGGCATTTTTTCATTTTCCTTGTTAATGCCTTTTTGTTCGATGTATGGAATATCCGGATACATTATGCTGTAGACGTCAACGCAAGGATCAATTACTCTTGGTTCGCCTTCTTTTTTGAACCTGAAAGCTGTTCTTGTACCTTCATAATGGATAAGTCTGCTCTTGTCTCTCTTTCTTATCCACTTTGACATTGCTTTGTGATTTTCTCCGAATTCGGTTTCGTTACCAAGTGACCAGAAAATGACACAGGGACTGTTCTTATCACGTTCAAGCGTTCTTTTAATTCTGTCGACAAATGCTTTTTTCCAATCCGGATTTGAAGCTAAATCTGCGCTGTGATCGACAAACCACTCGTTCCAAGCACCTTCAACTCCATGGCCTTCAATATCACATTCATCAACAACATAAAAACCATATTCATCGCATAATTCCAAAAATCTCGGCGGATTTGGATAATGAGAAGTTCTTATTGCGTTTATATTGTTTCTCTTCATCAGAACGAGATCTTTTATCATGTCTTCTTCTGTGACAGTATATCCGGTTTTAGGATTTGTGTCGTGCCTGTTGACACCTTTCATCTTAATGGGTTTTCCATTTATGCAGAGCACTGTGCCTTTCTTTACGGATACTGTTCTGAATCCGAATTTTTTGGCAATGTATTCGCCTGAATACTTGATAACAAGTGTATATAATGAAGGCGTTTCTGCAGTCCACGTCTGAGGATTTTCAACATCGCCAAACTCTAATCTTTCTCCGTCAGGAGAAATAATATACAACTCGGGATCAGCATTTCCTATAGCATCACACTCAAAGCTTATCTTCCCATCTGCAGTAGCATTTATGAAGAAATCTCTTACGTGATACTTCGGTCTTTTCAATATGTAGACATCTCTGAATATTCCGTTATATCTGAAACAATCCTGATCTTCTATATATGTGGCATCGCTATACGTGTAGACTTTTACGGTAATGCTGTTTTTGCCTTTTGTAACAAATTGAGATATGTCAAATTCTGATGGGAGTCGTGAACCTTTTGACATGCCTACGTAATTATCATTTATGTACAGTTCAAATAGTGAACAAACTCCGTCAAACATTATGTAGGTGTTGAGTTTATCATCATCCAGCTCAAATGTTCTGTTGTATACTCCTACAGGGTTATCCAGTGGAACAAATGGCATGTTGTAAGGTATTGGGTAGTTTACGTTTGTGTACTGAAAATGACCGTAACCAGAAAACTGCCAGCATGAAGGGACGTTTATTTTGTCCTTGTACTTTATTTCATGAATATCCGGCACTTCCGTTACTGATTCATAATACATGAATTTCCATTTGCCATTCAGACTAATGTATCTTTCATTGTTTGTTTTGCCACCTGATAGGGCAGCACTTTTTGTCGATGCCGGTATGTAATATGCTCTTGGCTGAAGAACATTAATACCTGTAACTTTTGGATCAAAAATGTTTATGTTACGCATAATAAATCTCTTTTTTTTTTTGCTCATATTTGCGCTTTGTGCACAAGACAATTCTACTATATTTCTTTTGCCTTCTCAACACAAAAACCTATCAAAATAGATATTATTTTTTCTCTACTATTTAAACACAAAAGAGCCGAAAATGCAGTATCAGTATCACTATATGCATTCATCAGCTCTCTTTTTTTGATTCACAGCTCCCTGTATTTCAGGAATAACTACTTGTACACAAAACTTATTGTTTTCTTCGTAAAAATCAAGCATACCACTATATTTATGAACTATTTTTTTTATTATTTTTGTTCCGTACCCATGAGATGAGTCATCATTCTTTGTTGAGTAAAGATTTGGATTGCTTTTTAATACTGAACTATCGATTGTGTTTTTACAAATGATGATTCTGCTCGAGTTTTGTCTCATGAAACACAAATCTATTTCTTTTCCCGAAGAAAGATTTGCTCCTTCAATCGCATTATCTATGATGTTGCAAATTAGACAAGCTAAATCTGTTTCTTTTATGTCAGAAGTGTTGCCAAGAGAACCATGAACACTCGTCTTTAAGTCATGTTTTTTTGATAGTTTATCATTAACCAAGTAATCGATTATTCTATTACCTGAAGAATAATAGTACTTTTCCTCTTAAAAAGATGATCTTACTTCGTTTATATAAGTAATGCAGCTTTCGATTCTATTGTCGTTTAGCAAGCCATTTTCTTAACTTCCTAAGAAATTAACCCTCACTGGTTTTAACCCTCGGTTTGATTATTCAAAAAGTCAATAAAATATTGGCGTTTTTTCGTTTTTTTTATTGCAAAAAACGTGCAGATATGGCATAATTATTAAGGGTTAATTAACCCTTAAAGAAAGAGCTATATCATGTACTTGAATTGCAAAGTTAAAATACCTGAAAAAGGTGGAAATATAAGCATCAAAACCATTAGCGGAACCTCCTATGTTTATCTGGAAAAAGGGCGCGTATACAATAAAGAAAAGCAATACAACACCCCTACCAGGATCTGTATCGGCAAGAGGGATTCGGAGCAACCCGGCTTCATGCATCCGAATGAGAAGTTCTTGAAATTCTTTCCGAAAGAATTGCTTCCATTCGAAAAAGGTACTCAGTTCAGAAGTGGTTGCCTCCACTTTGGTGCATACACGGTTATTCGAAAGATAGTGGCAGAATATCAACTGGATGAAGTGTTAGGCCGAATTGTGGGTCAGGATGCAGGACTCTTTTTGGATTTGGCAGCATATTCCATTATTACTGAAGATAATGCGAGGCAGTATTATCCGGATTATGCCTATAATCATGCGTTGTTTACCGACAACATGAAGATTTATAGTGATTCAAAAGTGTCAGACTTTATAGGCAAGGTATCAATAGATCAGAGAATTGCCTTTTTGAACGAATGGAACAAGAAACGAGATCACAGAGAAAAGATATACATTTCAAATGATGCTACGAATAAGATAAGCCAAGCCGGAGATATCGAACTGGTAGAACTTGGCCATGCCAAGAAAGACTTAGAAACGGATATATTCAACTATTCTATAGCCTATGATCGAAACAATCATGAACCATTGTTTTATGAAGCATATCTGGGTAGTATCGTAGATGTATCTCAGTTGCAGCACACATTAAAAAAAGCCAAAAGCTATGGCTATGAACATGTCGGATTCATCCTGGACAGAGGATATTTCTGCAAAGAAAATATTGAGTTTATGGATGAGAGCGGATATGACTTTGTAATCATGGTCAAGGGAATGAAGACTCTTGTCAGTGAATTGATTCTGAATGTGCAGGGACAATTTGAAAATGACAGAGCCAAAAGCATTCGTTCTTATAAAGTAAGCGGGACAACCATCAAGCAAAAGCTGTTTGCCACAGACAAAAATGAACGGTATTTCCATATTTTCTATGATGATGGAAGGAAGGCAAAAGAAAGAGAAGCGCTTGAAGAAAAGATTGACCGGATGGGTCGAAAACTAAAGGAATGTATGGGCGAAACTATACATCCTCGTGGCGATTTTCAAAAGTATTTTGATCTTGTGTATTATCATGAAGGAAAGCCCGACGAAGTCTTTATGACCGGAATTGAGAAGACGGAAGTCATCAATCGGGACATTGAGTTGTGTGGCTATTTTGCAATAGTGACATCTGAAAAGATGTCGGCAAAAGAGGCTCTGGAATTGTACAAGAGCAGAGACGAGTCTGAAAAGACATTCCGTGGGGATAAATCCTATCTTGGCGCAAATGCGGAACGGGTTTATTTGACGGAATCAATAGACACAAAGATATTCATTGGGTTTGTGGCTACAATCATTCGGAGCCGGATTTATGATCTTCTCAGGGAAGAAGTGGCACGGATGGAGAAAAAGCAGAATTATATGACGGTTCCTGCGGCCATAAAAGAACTTGAGAAGATTGAACTACTGAAAGGGGCAGATAACGAATATAATCTTGATTATGCTGTCACGGCAACGCAAAAAGCAATTCTTAAAGCTTTTGATATGACAGCAGAGGATATTCACAGACAGGCGCGAGCAATCAGCTCTGATTTGTTAAGAGTTGAACTGGAAACAATAGAGAAACAAAGCCAAAGGAGTGAATCAAAATCATGAGCAGAAGAGCGTTATCAATAGACCAAAAAATAGAAAAAGCCGAAGCATTGGTTGCCTCGACTAAAGCAAAATATGACAAAGCGTTGGATGATTTAAAAATGCTTATTGACAAGCGAAAAGAGATGGAGAGCAAAAAGATTATTGAGCATATTATGCGGGTAACAAAACGGCTGATGAAAAGTCTCTTTCATACGATCTGAAGGCCCAAAAGACGATTGAGGGTTAAAATTCTCAGGAAGTTAAGACAGTTACTACAGCAAAGTGGTGATTTATATCAAGCTTTATGCTTTTGATTTCATTCAAATACTTTTTTGTTTCATTAATTTGTTCATCTTCATGGTTGTATAAATCTTTCAGAATTTGTGCTTCATATTTAATTGTCAGAAGCTTCTGTACTTGATATAAAGAAATATAAAGGATAAGATTTACAACTGCAAAAATGATTGAAATTGTAAAAACTTGCCTTTTTATTTCTACTGACGTGTTGAGAACAATTAAGCCTAACGACTTTACTATTCAAAACAAACTTGATGCAGAAAAGAACAGTGATAACAAAAAAACTTTCCATTCACTTTTTTTATTTGATTTGAGCAGAAATAAAACAGATTTTAGTACCGATAATACTATGATTGTTTGTATCAATTCAATAATACTCCATGTAAAAGCATCATTGGCTTCTATCATTGTTTTGAAGTCTTTGAACAATAAGATTGCAGCATGATAAATCGCTAAATTGGCCAAAATGATTGTCGATTCTAGAATGATGGCCGGAATAAGACCCTTTAATTTTTTTGATGAAATCATTCCATAGACTACAAAAAGAACAAAAATGACCAAGTTTGTAATAACATAATTGTTAAAAATGTAATGAAACACTGCAATAAACAAAAATAATACCAGAATCACCGGAATCAAGGATTTGTTCTTCTTTATGTTAAAAGCATAGCCATTGAAAGCGGTTATGAAATATATAACAAGAATGCTATTTGACAATAGCAGTGCAATATCAAATACAATAATCAATTAGTACTCCTTTTTCTTGTAAACAGTAGGAAATCCTTTTTAAAATGCAAAAGTCGCCGTCTGCTAATAAAAAGTTTGTGATTGTTTATGGTTGTCAAACATAGATTGTTTTAGTCCACAAATTTAATATGTTCTTTGTTTACATAAAAAGCAGGATGAACTTTAACAAATCTATTGCAACTTAAATCTTTTTCAAAATTATGAAGTGCACCCCGACAATGTATGGTTCTATCTGAAATCAAATGAAATAAAGTATAATTACCGGAACTTTCCAAATATTCTATATCTTTTTGAATAACAACTTCATCCTTGTCATGTGTTGATACTATGATTTTTAGATGATTTTCATCCAACTTGGCTATTAATTTTAGCAACAAATTTTCCAATTCTTCGTCGGTTTTTGTTTTTCTCGAAAAATAAGTAGGGGAATAATCAAATGAATCGTAGACATAATCATTGTGTGCGAATACGAAGACAATCATTGAATTAGAGAATTGTTTGTTGATTATTTTGGCTAAATCAAAACCATCAATTTCGGGCATGCCAATATCTAGGAAAACTACATCGACATGCTGTTTCCTCATTGCTTCCAACAACTCGTTTCCTGTTTTATATGGAGGGAGAACTATAAGTGATGATAAAAATGAATCGCTAGTGTTTTGAAAACATGAATTGATTTTTTGGAAAAGCATCTCTGAATAAGATGTGTTGTCATCGCAAATTGCAAATGTCATGGATGGTCCTCAAATGTAAATGATTGTCTTTTTTGTACAATTTTACTTTTTTACGATTGCAAATCAATACCATGGTTCTTACCATTTATCCCTGTTTTTTGCCATTTATCCCAGAATAGTTGTTTTTGAACAGTTTGCATGTATACTTTTCATTGCGAATTTCTATATTTCGTAGTTGAGCATATTGAAAGGTAAAATCTAAAATGAAAAACGATTATTCAGTAATCAAAAGAGTGTTGTCAATTTCAATTGTGATTGCAACATTTTTAACCATGCAGGGTATAGTCATTTTGGCTGCAGACATAAAAAATGACATAATTGGTAATGAATATTCTTCATACAACGGCATTGATGAAAATGTAGTTGAATACAACTATGAAGAAGATGAAATAGACCTTTCCACTCCATTAAATCCCTTTATTGAGATATACGAAAAGATAATTGAAGAAATAAGAAGTGGAAGACTTGCGCCTGTAACAAATGAAACAAGACTTTCAGAGTTGGAAAACAGAGCCGAAAGAGAAATAAGAACAAGAGATCTTACTGTACAGGATTTGAATTACAATGAATATGTAAGGGACTATACAAACAAATATGTTATAGAAAAAGGAAGCGAAACAATAGACTTGAGCACACTGTCGGTAGGCAGAGAATTCAGTGTGGGAAAAATAGTGGGACGAAACGGAATCGGCACAGAACTGCTCATCAGGTACGACCTGGATGAAAGCAGCAGTTTTGCGCCGCATTTTATAAAATCTGAAAATGTGAAATACAGCGTAAAAAGAACATCTATTCTTATAGATTTGACCAATGAAACGGTTTGCTATCTTGAAACGGAAATCAATACTTATTCGACATATAATGCTGCATATAACGATGCATCACATCAGAATTCCGGAGTATATGAATATAGCGAAAACGGCATAGATTACTGCTTTATACAAGGACAGCTTATGTCTTTCGACTCATATTATGAGTACGAACTCTATTATGACCAAAAAGATATACATTTGACAAATATGCAATTGTCTGACGGCTGGAGATTTAATATACCATACATAGAAATCCAGGTTTGTGGTGGGAACAATTTGTCATATTATCAGGTTCTTCATCTTGACAATGGCATGTCTGTAAATATGCAGGATTATATAGTAACGCAAAGACCGCTTGAAGATATAATGGTTACGACAGGAACATTTGCAACAAGTGCAGGGACAGCGACAGTAAAAGCGGTTCTGCTTAACGGAACAACATATTATTTCAATTCAATCAACGACTGTATAAGAAAAGAAGACAGATACGGAAACGGAATAAATTACATATATAACCCGCAGGAAGGGTACATTTCTGAGATAATTGCAGATACAGGTGCAAAGATAGTATTTGCATTCACCAATTCTTCTATAACAATAACATCTCCAGATGGCGGTGTAGTGACTATAGGGATAATCGTAGATACAGACGACAACAGAGAAGTCACATCGATAGATTATGGCGCAAATGAAATATACACTTTTGAATATGCCAAATCTGGTTACAATATATTTGACGGAAATAATATCATAGACATAGTTGAATACAATAAACTCACCAAGTTAACTGAACCTAGCGGAGCGTACTGCCAGTATATATACAGCACAGTGTCTGCAGGCTGGGGAACATACAAAAGACACTACCCGGTTCTCCAAAGTAAGAGTGTAAAAGAGAACAATGAAACAAAGTATCTAACAACATACGGGGCCACCGGAACAGCATTTGATACACAAAGTTTTGAAAGCATGAATGTGGATGATTATACGTACACAATTAGTGTAACAGAAGGTGTCAAGGCTTCATACTACACGTTTAACATCAATAATCTCTGCACAAAACAAATATTCAGTGACGAAACAGTAACAAAGACGTATAACGAATATTATCTTCCCACAACAGTCACAAAGAAGGTGGGAAGCATGATTGCTGCAGAAAGCTATACCTATGATTCAAGAGGAAATGTTCTTACATATACAAATCCACAGGGAAATGTGACAACATGCACATACAGCCAGTTATACGGTCTTCTTCTGTCAAAGACTTTTGGAAACTTGAGGGTGGAAAGCACTCTTAGTCAGGACAATAAGGCGATATCAAAAGTAGAAAAATACTGGAACAATACTCTGGTCAACAGAACTGACTTTACATATGATACATATGGTAACGTTTTGACTGAAACTGAATACATTTACCCCGGAACAAATACAAGAACAATAACATATTCCTATACAGATAATGTCACAAGATCCCAAGGCATTGATTATAGTGGCATGTTTGTCACATCAAAGACAATAACAGGAGTGAAAGACGCAGACAACCAGACTGTTGGAACAATAACTTATTCAAACAGTTATGACTTGCTCGGAAGAGTATTGTCAAGTACTGATGCTGAAAATAATACGACTACTTACACATATAACACAAAAGGGCAGCTTACTACAGTAACATATCCAAACAATTCAACAGAAAACTACAATTATGATTCTGCTAATGAGAGGGTAACATATACAGACAGAAACGGATATGCACTGACAACTCAATATGACTATCTAGGCAATGTTCTAACTGTAAAAGAAAACAGTACAAACTATGTGCTGCAGACAAACACTTATGACTTATATGGAAGAACAGCAACAAGTGCCAATTACGGATCCCAATCTGTGACTGAATACACTTATGACATAAAGGACAGGGTAACATCACAAAAGATAAAGAACTCACAGGGAACAGTCCAATACCAGGAAAACTATTCATATTCAGTTGTTGGCACAGGAGGAGCATATTATCTCAAAACAGTTAAAACGATACTTGGAGATACAAACTCACCATCAATAGTGACAAGTGAATATGTAAACAAAATGGGACAAAAAGCAAGAAGTGGTGAATTTATAGGCGAAACGGAAGTTTTGACAATAAATACCTATGACATTTACGGAAATGTGTTGTCTGTAAGCAGAAACGGCAGGACAGTAAGTTATACTTATGACTATAACGGCAAAGTACTTACAGAGACAAATGCCCTTAACAATACAACAACATATACTTATGACAACCAGGGAAATGTACTCACGGCAACAGATCCACTGAATGGTCAGGTGACCAATACATATGACATACTTGGCAGAAAGATAAAGACTACAACAATCCTTCAGACAGGTGTCACAAACATAACAAAAGAATACTACAACAAAAACAATCAGAATACAGAGACGAAAGTGACGGATTCAAACGCCACGGTTTTCCTGCGCACTCAGAATACATATGACGGCATGGGAAATGTTACGGCAGTGACGCAGTATGACGGGAATAATACAATAACAAAGAGTCTGACATACAACAATGCAGGAAAAGTATTGACAGAGACGATAAACGGAAAAACCACAACAAACACTTATGATTTCAGAGGCAACCTTTCAAGTGTGACTGATGCTATGAATCACGTTGAAACATATGTAATTGATTCGAATGGTCTTTTGACAATCAAAACAGACAGGAACGGAACAGTATTTGCATATACATATGACAGCCTTGGAAGAGTACTTACGGAAACGGCGATGAAGAACAACTTAAGTCAGACGAAGACTTATACATATACAAAAACAGGACTTTTAAGGAGCACGAACAACAACGGAGTAGTGGTTACAAACACATATGATAACTTCGGAAGGCTGACAATTCAGAATGAAAGTGACGGGATAACCCACAGATATTTTTATAACAACAATAATGAGAGAATCGAGTACAAACTCATAATAAACGGAGAAACAGAATTGTGGGAGAAATACACATATAACGCAGCAGGGCAGATGCTTACTACGAATGAAGTTAAAAAGACTGAAATTCAGGTAAGCACAATAAACCAGTCTGGACATCAGAGCAATTCGGTCTTATCTTCAGACGGAATAGTGCTTGGAACATATTCCATAGTAAACAGCAATGGAGATATATTGGTATATGACTCAACAAGCACAATAGTAATGAACATCAAGTTTACGGGAATAAACGTATGCGGAGAGATTTATCTTGACAGCCTGGGCAATGTTGATTCAGGATATGTTATCTACAGCGGTGAAGAATATGACTTTGGAAACATAAGTTATTATGATCCGGAAGAGATGCTCGGACAGGGAGTATCTGTAATCTACTACATCACAAATGCAAGTGGAACAATTACAGATACAATAATGGCGGATGTTCCACTAACCCCAATGCCCGGAGAAGGGATAATCAGCTGGGTATATGAAGGATTTTTGTGTCCTACAGAGTCAGAAGTTGAATATGTCGAACAGTCGCCATTTGTGACATATACTTATGACGCAAGAGGCAATGTAACCAAAGAAGAATACAAAAACGGGACAGAAACCATATATACATATTATTCATCAGGATTACCTCACACAATTGTAAACAAGAAGGGCAACACAACATTGTCCTCATTCAGTTATACCTACTATCCTGACGGAAACATAGCAAGTGTGACAGAGATTGGAAAAGTGACATACTACGGCTATGACGGATATGGAAGATTGACCGAGGAAAGAACAGTTGCAAACAACAATATAAAGATGGTATCATATACTTATGACAACAATGGTAACAGAACGAGCAAAACAGAGAACGGGATTTTGACCAGTTATACTTATGACAACAACAATAGAATAACGACGGAACTGACAGGAACTATACTCACGTATTATTCATACGATAACAATGGCAATCTGCTCAGCAGCCTGGCCGGAGGAAACTACACAGGAACATATACCTATGACCTGTTCAACAGGGAAAAGAGTTTCACACCAAACTATATAGGGTACACTTACTATACATACAGAGCAGACGGACTGAGACACTCAATCGGAAGCACAACACACTGCTGGGACGAAACAAATATAGTTTGTGATATTGATGGAACAGACTATACTCTCTATTTCAGAGCAATAAGTCTTGTGGTCTACAGAGAAAACAAGACGGACAAGTACTATCTCAAAAATATCCAGGGAGACACAGTTCAGCTGACAAACGCAAGTGGAGTTGTAGCAAAGAGTTACAAATACAACGGATACGGCGATGAGAAAGACAAAGATCCAAGTGACAACAACCCATTCAGATACAGAGGAGAATACTACGATAAAGTAACCGGAACGATATATCTTAGAGCAAGAAGTTATTCAGCATCAAGAGGAGTATTCACAACAGAAGACCCTATCAGAGATGGAAACAACTGGTTTGGATATTGCACTGGCAATCCGGTTAATATTATTGATCCAACTGGATGCATTAGCAGGGATACCGTTTTAGCTATATTAGATAGTGACAGTGGTCCTGAAGGCAATTTTAATCCTTTGAAAAGAAAACCATACAAGGATAATATGGATGTTATTAATGGAATTGTACATTTTTGCTTCGGTTTTTCTTTTGAAGCTGTTATAGACGAGATTGATTTATCATTTTTCAAATACAATCATGCTTTTTCCAAAACAATAATGATTGAGTACACTGACAGTGAAGAGTTTTTTAATGTTTCATCTGACCTCTCATCACATAGTTTTAGCGTATCATTAAGAAATCTAAAAGATGACGAAGAGATAGGTATTAATTTTTACATGGATGGAATAGGCATTGAAACCAGATTTGGTGATTATTCATTCGAATTAAAAAAGGGTGTTGATTTTTATGACTTTTCGTTCAACTATTTTCTTTCTAATGGTTGGCGTGATAGTCATACATTTACCATAAGCGAGAATGATTTGAATAAACGCATCGACTGTTTAAAATGGCAATCTAAACAAAAGGAAACAGTACCATTGACTTTGCCAAAACCTATTTCAGAACCTTCAATTGTTGATAAAGTGGTTATAATTGGTGCGGCGTCGTTGGTGGTTGGATTTGTGATTGGTGCGTGTGCTAAAATGAAGCCATCAATGGCTATAAAAGAAGGGTTAAATCCTTTGAAAATCTTATTTAACTAAGAAATAAGCATATTAATTAACAGTTTTGATATGAGGATGGGTATGAGAGTTATTAGGTTATCAGCGTTTTCAATTATGATTGTAATCATGTTTTTACTTGTGTGCAGTTGCAAAGGTTTTTTTGATATTAGAATGCCAAAACCCATTGAAAAGTATAACGGAATAAGTGATGATGAAAAAGAATTGGCAATAGAATCATTAAAAGCATGGGTAGATGATTATAGTGTAAGTCCGCAAGTGATATATAGAGTGTTTGTAATTGTAGATGGAATAAACACCGAGGTTATTTATGGTGATTTAACGAGAAATAAAGTGTTGTGGTTGCAAATGCTTTCGTCAATAGAGCGTAAAAAAATAGGCTATTTGAAATCACATTTTCAGGGTAATTTGTTATACATCGTGCCATATAAAGAAAAGTTGGCAAAAGTGGACTTTTACGAATGCAATGTTAAAGATGTGAAAACCTATGATTGTTGGCGGAATTACATTACTGAAATATATGATTCAAATGTTGATGGAATGAATAAGCTTTTTGATTTGGTTTTTAACTTTGATAATATCAGTGATATATCAAAAGGAGAAAAAACAGTTGCCATCCAAACGGCAAACTTTTATAAATTCACATTTGAAGATGTTCAAATAAGTCCGCTAACCAGTCTTGTAATAGATAATTGCGATGTTAAGTTGAATAATGATTATTTTGTGGTTGAATTGTATGAAAATAATATGTTAACAATAAAAACCAAAGTCATTTTTAACAATCAAGAGCAAGAAATTTTTATGAGTTTACAGTGCAGTGACTCTAAAAGTTTCGACAAAGCTGTTCTTGATTATATAAAAGAGAAAGACGCCATCAGTTTTAATGATGGGTGGCCTGAAGAATACAAACTTTTTTTGAAGGATACAATCAAAACTTCTGATGTTCCCGTGCCCATTGGCATGTCAGAATACAATGAAATATGGAAAGATGGAAAATCATGTTTTATTGCGAATTTTTTGTCAACAGAAGGCTTTGTAGAAAACTATTCAAGTTTATTGTTGGAAAATGGCTTTTCGTATTTGAAATATGGGGAGTTGTATCAAAAATATTATAAAGATGAAAAAGGTGATTACTTCAGAGTAACGATAAGATTTAGTAGTTTGGATGGTACTGACATTATCGAAATGTATATCTCTTGAGTTCAAAAGGGATAAGTGGTGTGATTACAGATTTATTTATGTGTGAGAAATGTAGGTGCAGAGCTTTGAGCATCACTATGCGTTGTGCCTTTTTTGGCAATCTTTGAGACGTTTGAACTAAGCGTTTAACATTTCGGAACACTATTCCAAAAAAGGAGTTTTGTCTTTTATGAGTTCTCGCCATCAAAAACACTTGTTAAGCATTGTCAACTGTTACTTATAAATGGTGGTTTTTCAATTGATAAAGACAATTCAAAGTTGCTATACAAAGAAAAATGAGAAGTTATAATAAGTGTATTAATAGATGATTCTTCATCTTATGTTATGATTGTCATAACTACGTACACAAAAAAAACATATCTGATCCAAAAACAGAATTAAGTACATAGTCATTGTTGTGTTAATAATTGCTCTGACTATAGTAATCGCTTTTGTTGTCATACCAAACATTGTTTGGAGATTGTTATGGTAGAGGATTCGGTATCAGAATTTTTATTAAGGATAGGTTCAGTTGGTCACTATGTGTATGCGACACGTAAAGACATAGTATTATTCAAAATATAGTTAAAACTTCAGAAAGGAATATATTACATAAAATATGATGAGCGATAACAAAAAAGAACTTGGAATTGTTGGCATAATACTCTTTTCGTTGTTAGTACCAATAGATTGGTTAATAATGAGTTTTTTTGATATATTTGGTGGGATTGTTTCCATCAGTGCACCTGTATTAATGATTATGGGATTTAGATTATTTTCGAATGCCTTTGATAAAAAAAAGTGGAGAATGGCAATTGTTTTAACAACTATAGTTTACATTATTGTTTTAATTCTGACATGGTATAGTTTTTTATCTCTTAATGCATATAAATCTCTAATCCAAGATTATGAATTGCATCCAGAATTATTTACAAACAAGCCATCGTATTTGAGATGTTTTGCAAATCCAAATGATAGATTTGTCGAACTTGGCAGTAGTGATGTATCGTCACTGTTTGAGACATTGTTGATTGCTTTAATAATATTTGTTAACTATGTGTTTAATTTCAAAAGAGATATTAGAATTTTGGCACAACCAACTAATCCCAAACCCCAAGAGAGTATAACAAACAAATTGTTGAGCAAGAACAGCGGTAGAATAATTGTTGGCTTGGTTTCTTCCTTTCTATCATTGACTCTTTTCGTATTATTTTTGTACCTAATTACCAAAAGCGAACGCTTTGCTGGATTTGAGTGTGTACCTATATTGTTTATTCCGACGATTGTATTTAAATCTCTATCAGTAATTATTCATGGAGTTGTAAAAAAACCAATGAGGACCATTTTGATTTTTATAACAATCAGTGTAACCCTTTCGATTATTGCAATTGTTTTAACAGGTGTTTTATTAACTGGTGATTGGGATGAATATACATTTTATTATCCATTTTACCACAATGTGAATAATTACATATTTGCTATCAAACAAGGTCTTTTGTGTGCTATTTTATACTCACTTATTTATCCCATTTTTGGCATAGTAGAAAACTTTGCCTTATTTAACATAAAAAAAGTGTTTACTATCGATGCTTTTGAGGACTTTTGTGGTAGAAATGTTTGTGAAAAAAAAGATCACGATGAACCAACAAAAGAAGATAATATAGAAACAAAAACAGATTTAGAGGAGAACCATTCGACAAAGTAACCTAAACGATATATCTTAGATCAAGAAGTTATTCTGCATCAAGAGGAGTATTCACTGCAGAAGACCCTATCAGAGATGGAGATAGCTGTGGGTTGGGTATAGTGTAGAAAATCCAGTTAATAGGATTGTTTTTAATGGTGAAGGATGGTGGTATTGGGTAATAGTTGCTGCAGTTGTTGATTGCACTGCAGCAAAAGTCATTACTGCTGGCGGTTTTTCAGCGGCAGCAAGAGTTGTATTGGCAGTGGCGTCAGGAACGGCGGTCGCAACAACTGGAGCAACAATAGCAGCAAGCGCGACTATTGATCAATGATTATTTATCTTATGTTATGATTGTCATAACTACGAACACAAAAAAATAACATATCTGATACCAAAGACAGCTTAATATGGCAAAACAAAGTCATTTTTGTGTTGCATTTACAAATATAAGAGATATAATTTGTCTTGTTGTTTTTGAAAAAATAATTGCTTTTAAGGATTAGATATGGTTAAAAAAATTGTGCATTTTGTCAAGATGCACGTAGTGTTCTGTATTGCAGCTCTTGCTGCAATAATCAGTTGCTTTTTAATTCCTCCAGATGAAGGATATCTTTCATATATTGACTATAAGACAATTGCGTGCCTTTTCGCCACCCTGGCCGTTGTTTGCGCATTGAGAAACATCATGTTCTTTACAATATTGTCCAGAAGAATTGTAAGAATAGTGGGCAATTTGAGAACGCTTGCAATTACTCTTGTCGTAATGACATTCGTAGGATCCATGCTGATTGCAAATGACATGGCATTGATCACTTTTTTGCCGCTTGGATATCTCTCATTGTCAGTTACAGGTCAGGAAAAGCACAGCGCATTTATATTCATACTTCAGAATATCTCAGCAAACCTCGGAGGCATGCTTACTCCGTTCGGAAATCCGCAGAATCTGTATTTGTATTCGTACTTTAATATTCCAACTGGCGAATTTCTGCAAATAATGCTTCCGCCGTTCTTGTTGGCAGTTACTATGCTTATTATTTGTTGTCTTCCTCTTCCTGCAGAAAAGCTCAAGGTTGATGAACAAGTTGCTAAGCCTCTTCCGAAGGTCAAGACAAGTCTGTACATAGCGCTGTTTATACTGTCAATTCTCGCAGTTTTCCGAATTATTCCGTATTATATAGTTGCGGTTCTTATTCTAGTGGTGCTGTTGTTTATTGACAGAGAAGCATTGGCGGCTGTTGACTATCCTTTGTTGCTTACATTTGTTGCATTCTTTATATTTGCAGGCAATATGTCAAGATTACAGGTCTTAAATGATTTGTTGTCATCATTGCTTGAAAAGAATACATTCTTTGTTTCAATCGGGTCTTGTCAAGTAATAAGCAATGTTCCGACAGCGATACTTTTATCCAGGTTTACTACAAATTACAAAGATTTGCTATTGGGAGTCAACATAGGTGGTACGGGAACGCTTATTGCGTCTCTAGCCAGCCTCATAACATTCAGTGAATTCAAGACTTTGTATCCTACTGAAGTTAAGAAATATATCAAGATGTTTGTATTGCTCAACTTGCTGTTCCTTGTGGTTTTGAGCGGAGCAACGTATTTGTTGTCTTTATTTGTAAAATAGTAAAAACTCAGGCCTTGGATGGTTTTCATCCAAGGCCTGGTAAATATTTGCTATTTGACAGGTTTTTCGATTGGTTTTAAGAAGCAAGCTCTTGATTTGTGATGTTCTTTATTGAATCTTGCCCATGTTGCCTGAATTTCTTTGTTGTCTATCAGAGTTGGACCGGTTTCTGCGTATTCAATTCCATCCTCGATAGCATTTCTTATTGATTGTTCCAATATGATGGCTAAAGCACCTTTGTCTCTGTATTCAGGGTCAACGGCTACCAAAAGCATATCCAGTACTTTTGCATGCTTTATCTGGTACAAAAAGTCAACAAAACCAAATGGGAACAAATGACCGTTGTGTCTTTTCAATGCGTCGACCGGAGTGTGTATCATCAATCCATATGCCACGAGTTCATTGTTCTCGTTATGAACCATAGGGAGGTATTTCGGGTCTATCATTGGAAGATATTGAGCTGCCAAATGGTGCATTTCTTCTTTGCTGTAGGGAACATAACCATATAAGTCCGCGTAGCACTTGTTTGTCAAACTAAGAACTTCTTCAACATATGGTTTGAGATTCTCATGCTTTTTCAGTTTGACAGGTTTAAGCTTGAACTTTTTCTGGGATAGTTCAGACAGTTTTGCAAACAGAGGATCAACTTGTTTCGGAATCGGAATCTTGTATTCTTTCCAAACAGCATCTTCTACAAATCCAAGTTTCTTCAAATGTTCAACGTAGTACTCGTATGTATAGAAAGTCATGAATGTGTTCTTCTGATCAAAGCCATATGTCAACATTCCTTCTTTGTCCTGATCGCTGTAGCCCAAAGGACCGACGATTTCTTCAAGACCATACTCAAGACCGAATTTCTCGACAGCTTTTATCATAGCTTTAGTAACTTCAATATCATCTATCATGTCGATTCTGTTGAATCTAACACGCTTCTGATTATATTTTTCATTGGCGTATTTGTTTATGATTCCGCAGATACGACCGACAATTTTTCCATCCTTGTAAGCTAACAAAAGCCTGAATATGCAGTGGCTCGTTTGAGGGTTTTTCCCTGGAGAGAGATTTTCAATCTCATCTTCATATAGATAGGGTGTGAAATATGGGCAGTCTTTGTAAAGTGATATAGGAAAGTCTATAAATTGTCTTAACATTTTCTTTCCTTGAACTTCGCGAATTTCAATCATGATGAATCCTCTCTGAATTGTAATTTCTGCTTATTCCCAATTTACGATTATATAAGTATTTTTTCAAAATTGCAATTAGTTAACAACGTTTTCTTGTCTAGATAAGTCGTTATCTCTCCTTTTTATGTTCAGCAGTCTTTCAAATCCGCCATTGCGAATGAATTCTGCTAGGACATATTGATCAAATACAGGTACAGTACAAGCTAAAAAAGCCAATTTTTTCTCATAAACCCGCATCAAGGTGTCCGGAAGAATCATGTATCCGACCCTGATAGAAGGAGAAATGCTTTTTGAAAAAGTATTCAGATATATCACCTTGTCATTCTTGTCAAGTGAAAACAAAGTGTTCAAAGGCTTTTTGTTGTAAACGAATTCCGAGTCAAAGTCATCTTCTACTATGTAAGAATTGTTCTTTTCAGCCCACTCTACATACTCAAGTCTTTTTGATGCAGAAGTTGTGACACCTGACGGAAAGCTGTGAAATGGGGATACATGCAAAACATTTGCTGTGCAATTGTCTAATTCTGAAGAAAGAATACCATCTTTGCCAAGATTGAGTTGTGTTATTTTAACTCCATTCAGCTCATACACCTTAAAGATTTTTTCGTAAGATGGATTTTCTATTGCGATTGTTTTGTCAGAAAAAAGGTAAACAAATAAATTGTATAGATATTCAGCTCCTGAACCGACAATTACGTTGTTAGGATTCACATTCATGTTTCTGTATCTTTTCAAAAATGTAGATATTTCATTCCTTAGGCAAGCACAACCTCCTGATGGTTGTTTTGCGCTCAGTATTTCAGGCTTTTCCGAAATGATTCTTCTCATGATTTTGGAAAACGCAGGGAAGAATGATGAGGATTCTTGGTAGTATTCTTCCTTTTCATCAAGCAGCTGGAAATTAGTCTCGGGTTCAGACTTTGTTATAACAGAAGATGAAACGTAATAACCGCTCTTAGGCCTTGATTCTATATACCCTTCATCCAGTAGCATTGAATAGGCGTTTTCAATTGTAATGACACTGATAGACAAGTGGTTTGACAGAGATCTTTTTGATGGAAGTTTTTCTCCTTTTTTTATCATCCCTGTTTCAATATCTTGTCTTATGCACTTGTACAAATACATTGTTTTGGACATGTTTTTTCTATTGTCCATAGAATATGTTAGCATAAACTGACCTTAAAAAATATTTTATTTCTGACAATACAAATAATATCAGATGGGTATATAATAATAGCATCACAATTGCCAGTCAAGAGGTGTTTATGGAAAATACAAAAAAAATACCACTTAAGATCATTACAGTGACAGCAGTTTTTACGGCAATGAACGTAATAATGAGTTCATTTTCTTTACCGGTTCCGGGAGGACATCTGTATTTGAACGATGTTGTAATTGTTATAGCCGGATTGTTGTTGGGACCACTTCCTGCTTTTGTTGTGGGAGGCGTAGGTGCCTTTTTGGGCGACTTGTTCTTTTATCCGACGCCAATGTTTGTATCCCTTGTAACTCACGGACTTCAGGCAGTTGTTATATCCCTGATATCACATAAGATTCAAGGCAAGAACATAATTATGGGAAACAATGATGAACCAATATTTTGGAGATCAGTCGTCGCCGTTCTGTTGGGTGCATTGATTATGATAACAGGATATACTCTTGGCAGAGCATATATTTACGGTACTCCGGAAGCAGCTTTGCTCAAATTGCCTTATCAGATACTGCAAGCATTTGTCGGAGCCTTTGTCGGAATGATTTTAGTATTTGTTGTCGATTTGAAAGATGTGTATAAGAAGATTCTGCGGTTGTGATAAAAAAAGCAAAATGGACAATAATTGAGAACCCCAAAAACGAGGATGTTTTTGGGGTTCATTGATTTATTCCGAGATGTTATTCTTTAGCCCCTGTTTCTACTGCAGCAGGTTCTGTGCCTGTGGTAGATTGCTCGGGTGTAGCTTGTTGTTTTCTTTCTTCGAGTTGACGACAAATGTTTTCGTATGTTGTTTCATCGAGTTTATATTTCTTTTGATAGAGAATATATGAGATGAAACCGAATACAATAGGAATCAAAACCATTGCCATTAAAAGGCCAAGAGTCTGTGTACTGCTTACACCATCAATAACTGATTTAATACCTTCCATACGTTGAGCATCCGTAATGGTTCCAAGTTGAGCCTGTTGTTCAAAGTCTGAAATCTGGTTAGTCATATTTGTTATGTTGAATATGAGGTAAGTAAGGGAAGTGATAGCAACTACTATAGCGCTGCCCATCTTTGTCAGAAGAGGACGCATTGATGTAATGATTGCTTCATTTCTGTGTGTTGTAATGAGTTGGTTGTACTCAACTGTATTTACGATAGAGATCATCATAATCAGGTAGAATGCATACAAACCGAGGTTGACAACCATATAACCAACTGTGAGAACTATAAAGCTTATATCTGCCAATCCGTTTCCGCTTGGAGAGAGAACGAGTCCTCCAAGAATTTCGAGTACGCTTCCTCCGGCAACCATTATCATGCCGAATGTCATGAGTTTCTTTCTTGAGAACTTTCTAGACAAAGCAGGATAAATAAGCATTAGAACAGCTGTAGCTGCTACGCCGACCATGGAGAAGACTGAATACAATCCGCCTTCGTAACCATATCTGAAATAAATGAAGCTTGAGCCTATACCGCCGAATACTAATGAGTTGGCAATTTGCTGGAACAGGAAAATAACTATCATCCAACGCAATTGATCGTTTTGTTTGATGGTTCTGAAGAATCTTCTGAAATTCAGTTTCATCTTCGGTTCCATATCATCGCCTCTGTGCTCTTTTACTCCGATAATAGTGAAGAGTATAAAGACAGGGCCTAAAATAGCAATAATGAGAGCTATGACTCCGTATGCAGTTGCTGCATTTCCTCCGATTGCCATATTACCGGTTGTGAGAATCGGAATAAGAACCGATGCCAAGGTTGAACCAACACCTGCAAAGAATGTTGCTCTTGAAGTGTATTGGTTGCGCAAATCAGCGTCTCTTGACATTGCAGGAATCATTCCCCAATAGGATATGTCGTGCATGGTGTAAGTGATACTGTATGCGAAATAGATGACTCCGAAGAATATAACAAACGGCCATCCGGACAATTGCATGTTGAATGCAAGATAAATAACAATGGAAGTAGATAAAACGCCTATTAACAACCAAGGTTTAAACTTGCCCCATTTAGTCCTTGTTGCCTCAATAATATTACCCATTATCGGGTCGTTCAAAGCATCAAAAATTCTTGCTGCAACCATGATACCTGTGATTGCAATCAATTGTTCACTTGTAAGTTGTTTTGTAAAGAGAATGTAGGTTAAAATGCAGTTATTGAACAGGAAATACATCATGTCGCGTCCAATAGTGCCGAGAGGGTAGAAAATCAGATTCTTTTCTCTTTTTCTCCTTTTCTTTTCAGAAATAGGAGCACCCGGATTATCCACATTATTCTCAATTGGTTTTGTTTTTGAGTCTTTCATAAGACCTCCCAAAATTGTAGTTGGATATAGTATAGTAAATTTTTACTAAAAAAGATATGGAAATCACTATTTTTATGTCACTATTGTACATTAATCGACAAAATGTGTAAATACTGATGATTTATTTTTTATTAAGTCAATTATCGACTTGTCTGCGGGTAGCCAATTGACAGTATCAAGTTCATCCGGACCTAACCATTTTGCGGATTTGTGTTCCTTGAGTATAAGGTTTCCTTTTTTTACACTTGCGAGATAACAGTCCATTTTTAAATGAAAATTCGGGTAGTCATAGTCAATAGATGTGAAAATATCTCCTATAGATATTTCAGTGTCCAATTCTTCGAGAATTTCCCGGTGCAATGCTTGTTTTCCGGTCTCATTTTGCTCTATTTTCCCGCCTGGAAATTCCCAATAATCCTTCCATTCTCCATATCCTCTTTGAGTTGCGAATAATTTCCCTTTGTCACGTATAATGGCGGCAACGACATGGATAGTTTTCTTCATATATGCAATCTCTTTTCACAAATAGTCTTGTGAGAATTATACATGAGTGAAAAAATAATGTCCACAATTTAATAGACTACTCATGTGAATGTTGTATGAAAATTGAACTAGTAGCCATAATTTTATTGACAATTATTACCAAATATTTTAAAATACTCATGTTATAGAGTGAGAATCTAATCACTACTTTTTGTTAAAAGGAAATTGCCATGAAAAGGTATCACTTCAGTAAAGAAATACTAGACTTCATTGAATCCAATAAAGTGCCGATGGGAGTTTATCAATACGTTGACAAACGTATTGTTACTTTAGCGTTGTCTGATGGATTCTGTGATTTATTTGGTTATGATAATAAAGCAGAAGCATACTATGATATGGACAATAATTTGTATGACAGAACTCACCCGGATGATGTGGCAAGAATAGAAGAAATTGGCGTTGAGTTTATAACCAAAAGAAACGATTACGAAGTAATATACAGAACACAAAAGAAAGCAAAAGATGGATATATAATTATCCATGCTACAGGCAAAAAGGTAATAACAGAAGACAATGCTACTATAGCATATGTTTGGTATACAAGTGAAGGAGAATACTCAGAAACCGAATACAACAAAGAATCAAAGTTGAATGTGACTTTGAGTACAGCTCTTCGTAGTGAGAGCATTTCAAAGGGCATGAAGTATGATGTCTTGACAGGTTTGCCAAACATGGATTATTTCTTTGAACTTGCTGAAGCAAGACGAGATGCAATTATTGAATCAGGTGAAAAACCCATAATGCTGTTCATAGATGTGTCAGGACTGAAATATTTCAATCACAAATATGGATTTGATGAGGGAAGCAAATACCTTCAATTGTTTTCAAAATGTATTTTGAGTACATTCGGATTAGATAATTGCAGCCGTATAGGGCAGGATCACTTTGCTGCAGTCTCAATTGACAGTGGTATTGATAAAAAAATCAAGCAGTTCTTTGAAGATTGTAAGATTATTAACTCCGGAAACTCATTGCCTGTTCGTGTAGGTATATATCGTGATGAAGATGATGGCTATGTTTCAGTCAGCTTGGCATGTGACAGAGCAAAAATGGCGTGCGATTCAAAAAGGGGAACTTTTGAATCTGTTTATTGCTATTACAATGAAGAGCAGAAACAGGATGTTCTTAAAAGACAATTTGTTTTATCCAATTTTGATAAAGCTTTAAGTGAAAAACACATCCAAGTTTATTATCAGCCAATAGTAAGAGCTATTAACGGAAAAGTATGTGATGAAGAAGCATTGTCGAGATGGATTGACCCCGTCAAGGGATTATTGTCTCCTATCGACTTCATTCCTTATCTTGAAGAGGCAAGACTGATATATAAGCTTGATTTGTACGTACTTGAGAGAATAATTGAAAGAATAAAAAAGCAAAATGAAACAGGCTTGACTATTGTTCCGATTTCCATAAACATATCAAGATCAGACTTTGATGTTTGTGACATAGTTGAAGAAATACGCAAACGTGTCGATGAGGGTGGAATTGACCATAAGCTCATAACTATTGAAGTTACTGAGAGTTGCTTGTCTAAAGACTATAAGTTTATGAAAACCCAGATTGAACGATTCAGAGAATTAGAATTTCCTGTATGGATGGATGATTTCGGAAGTGGTTATTCTTCACTCGATGTTTTGCAGGACATCAAATTCGATCTCGTTAAGTTTAACATGGGATTTATGGCTAAAGTCCAAGAAGGAGAAAGAGGAAAGATAATTCTTACAGATCTTTTAAAAATGGTTTCTTCACTTGGAATAGATACAGTGTGTGAAGGTGTTGAAACTGAAGAGCAAGTGCGGTTTCTGAAAGAGATTTGTTGCTCAAAGATTCAAGGATACTTCTATTGCAGACCAATTCCTTATGAAATGATAGTTGATAGATATAAAACAGGAAAACAAATTGGTTTTGAGAATCCCGATGAAAAAGGATATTTCAGCGCAATAGGCGGAATGAATCTTTATGACATTTCTTTGTTCTCAGAGGATGAAGAATTGTTGCCTGGAACTTTCAATACTATTCCTATGGGCATTATTGAAGTCAGAGGAGATAAGACAAGGTTTGTAAAGAGCAATAAGTCATACAGAGAGTTCATAAAAAGATATATTGGTTATGACCTTGCTTATGAAGGATCTGAATTTGTTCCGTACGACAATGCTTTTATGAATAACATTGTTAAAACTTGTTGCGAGCAAGGTATTAAATCTTTTTATGATGAAACTATGCCTGATGGCTCAATTGTTCATTCCTTTGCAAGAAAAATAGGTGTAGATCCTGTAAATGGTACAATTGCGGTTGCTGTTGCAGTCTTATCCATTGAAGACAAAAAAGAAGGCGCAACATATGCAAGCATAGCAAGATCGCTTGCTGCCGACTACTACAATCTCTACTATATAGATTTAGATACGGACAAGTTCATTGAATATTCATCTTCAGTGGGCGGTGATGAACTTGCTATGGAGAGGCATGGAGAGAATTTCTTTGAAGAGAGTAGATTGGCTGCAGACAGGATTTATAAAGAGGACAGAGAGAACTTCTTTGCTGTATTCAATAAAGAGAATATTATTCATGATCTGGATGAACAAGGAGTGTTTACCACAACTTACAGATTAATGGATAAAGGTTATCCGATGTATGTTAATATGAAGATAACCAGGATGCAGACAAGTGGAAACTACATCATCATGGGTGTCAGCATTATTGATGCTCAAATGAAGAGCAAAGAGTATTTACATGAAGTTCAAAATGAGAGAAATGCCCTTGCCAGATTGATGGCTTTGTCTGATGATAAATATTTAAGCATATATGTCATAGATCCTGAAACTGATACATATATTGAACATGATGCTACAAAGGAATACGAGAGCCTGAGTCTTGAAAAAAGAGGCGAAAATTTCTTTGAGAAGTCTGTAGAGAACAGTAGAAAAGTTGTTTTTTCCGAAGACTTGCATTTTATTCAGGAAAGATTAACAAAAGAAAACATATTGAAAGAAATTAAAGAAAAAGGTGTATTCTTTATTCGATACAGATTGATAATCAATGATGATCCTATTCCGGTTAGTTTGCGAATTGCAATGATTCATGAAGACGGAAAAGACAAATTGGTTGCTGGTGTAAAACTAGACAAGGTTTCTTGATTAATATGATAATAAAAGCACGATGAACCCTTCAGATGGTATTTCATCGTGCTTTTGTAGAAAAAAAGCCTCGCAAACGCAGTGTTTACGAGGTTTTTCGCTGTTTTGGATAAATAAGCCCGTTCTGGATTGATTATCTCTTTGAGAACTGTGGAGCACGACGAGCGGCTTTGAGTCCGTATTTCTTTCTTTCTTTTTCTCTTGGGTCTCTTGTGAGGAATCCAGCTTTTTTCAAAGGAGTTCTGTAAGCTTCATCAACTTGGAGAAGAGCTTTAGCTATACCATGACGGATAGCGCCAGCCTGACCTGATATACCGCCGCCTGCAGCTGTGCAGACAACATCAAATTTTCCCATTGTTTCAGTAACTTCGAAAGGCTGGTTTACGATAAGTTTAAGAGTTTCAAGACCGAAATAATCATCTATTGTACGTCCGTTGATAACAACAGAACCTGTTCCTGCATAAACACGAACACGTGCAACAGATTTTTTTCTTCTACCTGTACCATAGAAATATGGTTTAGCACTAGTATACATTATTCTTCATCCTTCCTTTCTTATTCTACTGTGTACTCAACGGGTTTTTGAGCCTGGTGGTTGTGATCAGGACCAACAAAAACTTTCAAACGTGTGAAAGCTGTATCGCCGAGAGTGTTGTGGGGAAGCATGCCTTTAACAGCAAGTTCCATTGCTTTTTCAGGTTTTGTAGCCATGAGTGTTTTGTAATTAACTTTCTTAAGGCCGCCAATGTATCCTGAATGATGATAATAATACTTGTTTTCCAACTTCTTTCCGGTAAGAACTGCTTTTTCAGCATTTACTACGATAACGAATGAACCACAGTCTACGTGAGGTGTGTATTCAGGAGTGTTCTTTCCTCTAAGAAGGTCAGCAGCAGCTACAGCAGTTTTTCCGAGCGGTTTGCCAGCTGCATCGATTACATACCAATTGCGTGTAACCGTTTCTTTTTTTGCCATATAAGTTGACATTATTAGATCCTCCGATAATTGATTTTAAGCGCAATGACCGCGCTTTTTTCGTGAACGCATGAATTATATCATCACATATAAAACATTGTCAATAGATATTTTTTTAAAATTTAATTTACAATATCACTATCTCTTGAAATCTCGTTTTTTCTCTTTAAATCGCCCGTTTTGCTCACATATTATTTTTAAAAAATCTTGCAAAAAAAAACGGCATCTGTAGTTTTTTGCAGGAGCAAGAGCAGATTTGCTGAGCAAATAATTGTGTTTTTCATATGTGTATATGATATAATAACATAAAAGTTTTAAAATAACAGGTTGTTTATGAAAGACAAATTAAATGGTATAGAAGAAAAGTACATACAAATATCCGCAATGTTGGAAGACCCAAATGTTGTTTCTGATCAGGAAAAATATAAATCTCTGACAAAAGAATACAGCAGACTTACACCTATTGTTGAAAAATACAGAGAACTTAAGAATTATGAACAGAGTCTGGCTGATTCGGAAGAATTAATGAATGACCCTGATCCGGAAATAAAAAAACTGGCTCAGGACGAGTATTCTTCTGCAAAAGAGAACATTGACAGCTGCACATTGGAACTCAGAAAACTTCTTTTGCCCACTGATCCGAATGATGACAAAAACGTAATAGTTGAAATCAGGGGCGGAGCCGGTGGAGATGAAGCAGCTTTGTTTGCAAATTCGCTTTTCAGAATGTATTCAATGTATGCTGCTTCCAGAAAGTACAAGGTCGAAGTTATGTCTTCAAACGAAACAGGTCTCGGTGGATTGAAGGAAGTTATTTTCACTATTGAAGGAAAGGGAGCATATTCAAGGTTAAAATATGAATCAGGTGTTCACAGAGTTCAAAGAGTGCCTGAAACAGAAACATCAGGTAGAATTCACACATCTACTGTAACGGTAGCTGTTTTATGTGAGGCTGATGATGATATAAATATCGAGATTAAACCTGAAGATCTTGAAGTTGAAACCATGAAATCGAGCGGTGCCGGCGGCCAGCACATAAACAAAACCGAATCCGCTATCAGAATTTTGCATAAGCCGAGCGGTATCGTAGTAGAATGCCAGGAAGAGAGAAGCCAGTTCCAGAACAGGGAAAAGGCAATGAATCTTTTGCGCGCAAAACTATATAACATCGAAAAAGAAAAACGCGACAATGAACTTAAAAACGAGCGCAGAAGTCAGATAGGAACAGGCGACAGAAGCGAGAGAATCAGAACATACAATTTCCCGCAGGGACGTGTTACTGATCACAGAATAGGACTTACTATACACAGCATAGATGCATTCATGAACGGCGATATGGACAAAATGATAGACGCCCTCGGTGAAGCAGATACTGCTGAGAAATTAAAGAGTGGTGAGGGAGATTTTTCTTGATTACCAAATTTGTAAAAATAGATAGTAAAAAGGATTTGTCAGGACAATTGTCAGAGGCAGCTGAAATAATTAAAAACGGAGGCCTTGTGGCTTTTCCTACCGAAACGGTATACGGACTTGGTGCAAGTGGTCTTGATCCAGATGCTTCAAAGAAAATATATTTAGCCAAGGGAAGACCATCGGACAATCCTTTGATTATTCATGTTTCTGCTCCAGAAGAGGCTGAAAAGTATTGCTATGTTAATGACATGTTCTATAAACTGGCAAATGCTTTTATGCCGGGACCCATAACAGTTATTCTTAAAAAGAAGAGCATTGTTCCGGATACTGTTACAGGAGGTCTGAATACAGTAGCAGTCAGATGTCCGTCAGACCCCGTCGCACGTGAGCTAATAAAACTATCCGGAGTGCCGATTGCAGCTCCTTCTGCAAACACTTCGGGTAAGCCCAGCCCAACTTGTGCTGAACATGTATTAAATGACATGGATGGCAAAATAGACATGATTATTGACGGCGGCAGCTGCAAGATTGGTTTGGAATCCACCATAGTAAAAATCACTGATGAAAATGTGTCTTTGCTCAGACCCGGCGGAATTACTCTGGAAATGCTCGAAAGAGTATGCGGTACGATTTCCGTAGACAAAGCAGTGAGGGAAAAACTGGCGGATAATGAAAGGCCTTTGGCTCCCGGAATGAAATATAAGCACTATGCTCCGAAGGCTCAGGTTTACCTCATATTTGATGACAACTCAACGGATTTTCAAAACAGGGTAGCTGAGTTCATTAATGCAAAGATAAATATCAATCCACTGACAGGAGCAATGTGCTATACAGAACTTTGCAAACAATTAAATGGAAAATACATTAAAGATTTAGGTAAGAAAAACGATAAAGAAGAACATGCCAAGAGATTATTTGCTTATTTGAGAGAATTTGATGAGACTCCTGTGACTGAGATTTATGCAGTGACTGAAGACGAATCAGGCATAGGCTTGGCTGTAAGAAACAGGATGATAAAAGCATCAGGGTACAATATCATAGAAGTTTGAGGGATATTTATGATTATCGGTTTAACAGGTTCGATAGGGTCAGGAAAGAGTTCAGTAGCTGAAATTGCCGGTAGACTAGGTTATTCGGTTATAGATTGTGATGAAATATCACATTCGATCAATGATGATCCGGAATTTGTTGATGGAATTGTTAATGCTTTCGGAGATGATTGTATAGACATTAAAGACGGCAAGAAGAGCGTTAACAGGAAAAAAGTGTCGGATATAGCTTTTGTTTCCAAAGAAAATGTCAAGATATTGGAATCAATCAGCTACCCGGTCATTTTGGCGCGCGTAAATGATCGCATAAATGCTTGTCAGGCTATGGGTGTTGATTGTTTGATTGATGCTCCGACTCTGTTTCAGTCAGGACTTAACGAGTGTTGTGACTGCACGATAGGAGTTATATCTGATGACAAAATCAGGCTCAACAGAGCAGTTTTGAGAGGCGGTCTGAGCGAGAGGGAGATAATTGCAAGAATGGCAATACAGCCCTCAAATGAATACTATAAAGAGAAGTGTGATTTCATCATTGAAAACAACTCTACTTTGGCAGATTTGCAAAGTGAAGTTGAACGTGTTTTGTCAGAAGCAAAGCGGAGGTAGATGTTGATTAAAAACGTTAACAAACTATTGTACATATTGCTGATAGTCATCATAGTATTGCTCATAGCACTCAGTACGATTGTTATCGTATACTTCTTCCGCAAATCTTCATCAAGAAACGGCTTGTACAGAAAAGATGAGTGCATAGTTAACTATTCGGATATCATCAAAAAGAACTCAATCAAATATAAAGTAGATGAAAATCTCATTTATGCCATCATAATGACAGAGAGCAGTTTCAATAAGGATGCTGTTTCAAAAGCAGGCGCAATAGGCCTTATGCAATTGATGCCTGATACTTATGAAGACATAAAAGGAAAATTGGGCTATGATCAGCCCGCTGAAACAGCACTGAGAGATCCTGAAATAAATATATCTTGCGGGGTATATTACTTTGTTACGTATTGCAGTGGTCTTGGAGACAACGCTTCGATTGCAGCATATAACGCAGGCCCCAACAGGGTAAAATCATGGCTCATGCAATCAGATAGTGAATTTGACCTGACTTTGGAAGAAATACCAATGGATTCTGTTCGCAATTATGTTAAAAAAGTCAGATTGTATTACAGTAGCTACAATTATCACTACGGAATAGCGAAAAATTACAACAACACTATTTTGCAAAGAGAAAGCGCTGCTGAATACGCCATAAAATATGGAAGAAAATACAAGGTCGACTACAACTTTATTATGGCAATAATGGAAACCGAAAGCAGTTTTTATTGCTACAGGGTATCCAAAACGGGCGCTATAGGTTTAATGCAGATAATGGAAGATACTTTCCGAGTTGACATAGCGAATAATCTTGAACTTGATGATGATCCAGACCAATTGTTTGATCCTGAATTTAATGTTATGAGCGGATCATACCTATTGCATTGGCTTGATGACAGACTTGATGGTATAACGGAAATTGCAACTGCTTATCACGTGGGAATAAATCAAACACTTGCTTGGCTTCAGGATGAAAACTATTCAAGCGAAGGACATTTGGTTGTTGAAAAATTACCTGAAGAAGTTCAAAATTACCTGTTCAAAGTCACGGGTTTTTACAGAAGATCCATAAGACTTGACGGGGAAGATAAAGCATATAAATTTGAAGAATAATATTGGAGGATATAGAAATGGCAACTGAAAAAAAGACACAAGACAAATTAAAGGAAAAACTATTCTTTAAGAATCCGAATTGTTTTGAAAAAATGAGCGAAGCTGAAGTCAAAAAAGCTTATGACTATTGTGAAGGTTATAAAGCATTTTTGGACGAAGGCAAAACAGAAAGAGAATTTGTTAAAACAGCAATCGAATATCTTTCCGGAAAAGGATTCAAAGAATACGAATTCGGAGCAAAGGTCAAAAAGGGAGAAAAGTATTACTATAACAATCACAACAAGTCACTTGCTGCTTTTGTTATCGGCAAAGAAACCCTCGATAAAGGTTTGAATATTACAGCAGCTCACATAGATTCACCAAGAGTAGACTTCAAACAGCATCCTGTTTATGAAGCTGATGGAATGTGCTTTTTCAAGACCCACTATTATGGTGGAATCAAGAAATATCAATGGACAACAATTCCACTTGCATTGCACGGAGTTGTCACAAAGGCAAATGGCGAAACAGTCACAATCAAATTGGGTGATGAGCCGGATGACCCGATATTCTACATTAACGACCTTTTGATTCACCTTTCAGGAGATCAGATGAGAAAATCTCTGGCAGATGGCATTACAGGAGAACAACTCAATGTTCTGGTGGGCTCTCAGCCTTATCCGGATGCAGGTTCTGACGCAATAAAACTTAATGTTTTGAATATCCTGAATGAAAAATACGGAATTACAGAAGCAGATTTCATGTCAGCTGAACTCTGTGCTGTTCCGGCTTCAAAAGCAAGAGATATAGGGTTTGATCGCTCTTTAATCGGAGCTTACGGACACGATGACAAAGTTTGTGCTTATCCGTCATTGACAGCTCTTGTTGAGAATTCAAAGAGTCCGGTTCACACATGTATGGCTATACTCGCAGATAAAGAAGAAATCGGAAGCGAAGGCAACACAGGTATGCAGTGTGAAGTATTCTTTGACATTATTTCCGACATCGCAAGAACTCAGAATGTTTCCGATGCAATAGTAAGAAGAAACGCTAAATGCCTTTCTGCTGACGTCAATGCATGCTTTGATCCTAATTTCCCTGAAACATGTGAAAGAAGAAACTCCTGTTATATGAATAAGGGTGTAGTAATTACTAAATTCACCGGTTCTAGAGGTAAATCCGGTTCAAATGATGCTAGCGCAGAATTCATGGGATATGTCAGAAACCTGCTTGATTCAAACGGGGTAGTATGGCAGACATCCGAACTTGGCAAAGTAGATCAAGGCGGCGGTGGAACTGTTGCTAAGTACATCGCAAAGAAGAATGTTGACACAATAGATATCGGTGTTCCTGTAATATCAATGCACGCACCAATTGAAGTAGTCGGCAAAACAGATGTTTATCAGACACATAAAGCTCTGGCAGCATTTTTCAAAGCTTAACCAAAATTAAATAACGCAAGAGGCTATTTAAATGTTTAAATAGCCTCTTTAAATTATATTAGATTTTTATGACACTTATTCAGTAACTCAGTTTTGTTTGTTATCTGTTTCTTCAGCTTTTTTTTCTTCGTTCTTCTTTTTCTTCTTTTTGGATTTTTTAATTGAAACCACAATAATAACAGCAACAACACCGGATATTATGGTAAACGGAAGAAGATATATCAATACATTAAGTGCTCCGTGAAGAAAATCACCAAATACTCTTAAAGAATCCTTGAATGTGTCTGCCAGTTGATCCCAGAAAGTCTTTTCCTGAACAACGTATTCTTCTACTTCATTAACTGTTAAGTAAACAAAAGAATACGAAACTGCACTTTTGTAATACTCAATCTGAGAATTCAAATAGTTGATCTGAGTAGTAAGTTGAGCAATTTTGTCTTCGATTTTTATAAGTGCATCATAATTTGCTCCTGCTCTTAACTTTTCAAAATTGCTTTTTTCTTCGAGCAGAGAATCCATCTGGGCTTGAAGGTTATAGTATTGTTTAGCAACATCTTCAGTTGACAAATTGCTGCTTGTTACAACTCCCAATTTGCCCAATTCATCTACAAATCTATCTACCTTGTCAGAGGCAACCCTATATGTGAAAGTTGCTGATCTTACACTGTATTTTGATGTTGAATTACGGATGCTTGAATTAGAAACATAACCATACTCATCAATCAGGCTTTTTAGTTTTGCGATAGTTTCATCAAATGCCTTGGTTTCCATATACATAGTATACTTTTTTATAAGCATTTGATTTTCATCTACAAATGATTCTGAACTGGACGGTTGTACTTCATATTCCTTATTGTAATTGCTATCTTCTACGTAGCTATATTCGGCTCTTCCGCTTGGAAGGCTATTTGCTTTACCTGAACAAGAACAGAATACGAGAGTCAAAACAAAGGCAATAACCAAGAATAAAGATAATTTCTTAAGCAACTTCATTTTCTTTCACCTCCAAATGTGTTTTCATTCTTGAGACGATGAAAATCGAATGAAATCTCATTTACCGTATTTTGAAAGAGAAGCAATAACTATATCCAATTTTTCCTTGTAACCGATTCTCTTGGTTTTCTCAGCTTCAACAACTGCTGCCGGAGCTTTGGATACAAATCCTTCGTTTGACAGTTTGTTGTCGATTCTTGCTATTTCTCCCAAAAGCTTTTCCTTTTCTGATTCGAGTCTGGAAATTTCAGCTTCCATATCAACAAGATCGGAAAGAGGAATGAATATTTTGGCCTTGTCAGATACTATGAGGATAGAGTTTTCATCATGTAAGTCATCTGGATATTCAACTTCAGATGCACTTGCAAGTTTGACAAAGAACGGAGAATTGTTGTCGTTAAATGCATCCTTTTCATCTGATACAATGTAAACTTTTGCTTTTCTTGAAGGAGCAACGTTCATTTCTGTTCTTCTGTTTCGTATTGCTTTGATAGCAGAAATTATAAGTTCTGTCTGTTCAGCTTCTTTGTTGAATACGAGAGAAGAGTCATATTTTGGATAATTCGTAATAACAATGCTCTCGCCCTCATGAGGAAGTTTTTGCCAAATTGTTTCTGTTATGAAAGGCATGAACGGATGCATGAGCTCCATTGTACCTCTGAGTACGAATGAGAGAACTCTGCAAGTGTTTGTGTTTCCTTTTGTATCTTCTTTATCAAACAATCTTGGCTTAGCAAGTTCAAGATACCAGTCGCACAAAGTTCCCCAGAAAAAGTCATACAACTTTGCAAGGGCTATTCCAAGTTCATACTTATCAAGGTTTTCAGTAACTTCAGATACTAATTCTTCATAGCGGGTAAGAATCCACTTGTCTTCTATCTTTAATTCTTCAACAGAAGGAAGGGCAGTATCTGTCAATTCATCCGGAATATTAAGCAGAGCAAATCTTGCGGCATTCCAGATTTTGTTTGTGAAGTTTCTAGCAGCTTCTATTTTCTCATCAGAGAAGCGCATGTCGTTGCCGGGAGAGTTACCTGTCAACAGAGCAAATCTCAATGCATCCGCACCGCACTTGTCGATGATTTCGAGAGGATCTATACCGTTGCCCAGTGATTTTGACATCTTTCTTCCTTGAGCATCTCTTACTAGTCCGTGAATGATAACATGACTGAAAGGCTTTTCATTCATGCAATACATACCCATAGTAATCATTCTAGAAACCCAGAAAGTGATTATGTCATAACCTGTGATCAAAACAGATGTTGGATAGTAGTAGTCTAAGTCCTCAGTTTTGTTTGGCCAACCCAGTGTGGAGAAAGGCCAGAGAGCAGAAGAGAACCATGTATCAAGAACATCTTCATCCTGGTGAACATGTTTGCTGTGACACTTAGGACACTCAGTGACATTTGTTTCTGAAACTGTAATTTCACCGCAATCTTCGCAGTAATATGCAGGAATCCTGTGTCCCCACCAGAGCTGACGTGAAACGCACCAGTCTTTGAGACCCTTCATCCAGTTCATATAAATCTTGGAGAATCTATCCGGAATATAGTCAATTGTGCCATCTTCTACAACTTCAATAGCTCTCTTTGCAAGAGGTCCCATTTTGACAAACCACTGGCTGGAAGCAATAGGTTCAACTATTGTTCCGCATCTGCAGCAGTGTCCTACAGCATGAGTACATTTTTCAATTTTAACAAGATATCCTTGTGCTTTTAAATCTTCAACGATTTGTTTTCTGGCTTCAAATCTGTCAAGACCAGCATATTTTCCGCCTTCTTCGGTTATAATGCCTTTATTGTTTATAACGATAATAGTGTCAAGATTGTGTCTTGAGCCTACTTCAAAGTCATTCGGGTCATGAGCTGGTGTTATTTTAACAGCACCGGTGCCAAATTCTTTTTCAACATATTCATCGGCCACAACCGGTATTTTTCTTCCAACAAGAGGTAATATAAGATTCTTGCCTACAAGACCAGAATATCTTTCATCATCCGGATGTACGGCAACAGCTGTATCTCCGAGCATTGTTTCGGGTCTTGTTGTTGCAACTTCTATGTAACCGCTTCCATCCTCAAATGGATATCTGATGTGCCAAAAAGCGCCTTCTGTGTCTTCGTGTTCAACTTCTGCGTCTGACAGAGCTGTTTCACATCTAGGACAAATGTTGCTTATTCTGAAGCCTCTGTAAATCAAGCCTTCATTGTAAAGGTTTACGAACACTCTTTTGACAGCAGCAGAGAGGTTTTCATCCATGGTGAATCTCTCTCTTGACCAGTCGCAAGAAGCGCCCATTGCCTTTATTTGTGAAATGATGCGGTTGCCGTATTTCTTTTTCCACTCCCATACCATGTCAGTGAATTTTTCACGACCGACATCATATCTGGATAGACCTTGTTCTTTGCGAAGTGTCTCTTCAACTTTTATCTGAGTAGCTATACCGGCATGGTCTGTTCCAGGAACCCAAAGGGTGTTATAACCCTGCATTCTCTTGAAACGTATTATAGTGTCCTGCAGTGTTTCATCAAGAGCGTGTCCCATGTGAAGCTGACCTGTAACGTTCGGAGGAGGTATAACTATAGTGAAATGCTCCTTATCCTTTTCCGGAGAAGGAGTGAAGTATTTTTTGTCGCACCATTCCTGATACAAAGGTGCTTCAATCTCTTTTGGATTATATGTTTTAGATAACTCTCTAGGCATATTGTTTTCTTCCTAAATTTTTAGATTTGTTTGCTTAAGCTCAATAGGCTCGCATCCTTCAGGAACAATCAAATTGATTGCCTGTGGAACAACTTCGATTTCGATTTTGTCTGTTTCAATAAACTCACCATCAAGACAAACCTTAATTGTTTCACCCGGGTCAATAGTAATTTTTCTGCATTTATAGTAGTGGATGAAATTATATGGAGGTTCAACAGATACGTGTTCGCCTGATTTGTATTTTCCAATGATTTTAACAAATTGTAATCTGGATATTTTTTCAACTGCACATACATCAATGATACCATCGTCAATTCTGGACAACGGCAATGCTCTGAATCCGCCTCCGTAAAATCCTCCGTTTCCCATAGCACAAAGGAGTAAGTTGGATTCAAGTGTCTTTTCGTCATCAATTGTGACTCTATAGTTGTGTCCGTATGATTTGAAGAATGCAGTAAGTATTCCCAGTATATATCCCGTTTTTGTAGGCAAGATAGAATCTCTGAACGAATTCATCTTGTATGCGACTGTTGCATCAAAACCAATGTTGAAGACGTTGACGGCATATGTGTCGCCCAGTCTCATCACATCGATTTTCTTGACAGTTCCGTTCAACTGTTTTTCAAGATCGCTGAAGTTAGCATAGTTGGTGAACATTTTGATGAAATCGTTGCCTGAACCTGCAGGGAAAGGGGATACCTGGATGTTTGGATAACCAATGCATCCTGTTACAACTTCATTAAAGGTACCATCGCCACCGCAAGAATAGATTCTTGTCTCGACATCCTTATTGTTCTCGCAATAGTTCTTTACGAAATTAGTTGCATCCTTGTGTTCTTTTGTTACATATATATCGTAGTCAAAATTCGACTTTTCACAAACCTCTTTGATTTTTTCGATTAGGGGATCTTTATTTTTTGTACCACCCGCAATGGGATTAATTACAAACAGGTATTTCAAAGCAGTTCTCCTTAAGTTTTAAAAAATATAGATAAGTATAACATATTTATTTAGTGAGTCAATGTATAAAGTGGTATAAATGTCTACAAATTCAATGATTTTTTTCGACTAAAATGCAAAAAAAGGCGTATTTTGCCTAGATAATACAAAAAACATTGTATTGACAACACAATTCGATTGTGATATTATATCCTGGCGGTTAGATGCCGGAATGGCGGAACTGGCAGACGCCCGGGACTTAAAATCCCGTGGGCTTTAAAACCCGTACCGGTTCGATCCCGGTTTCCGGCACCATATATCGCGGAGTGGAGCAGTCTGGTAGCTCGTCGGGCTCATAACCCGAAGGTCATAGGTTCAAATCCTTTCTCCGCAACCAGATCAGGATTGCTATTCAAAAAGATAGCAATCTTTTTTTCTAACAAAACTTGAAAACCTGTAGAACACGTCAACTACTCGGTGATTGAATCGCCGAGCATGGGATAAAAGCCATGCGAAGTGATTAAAGTGG